>Ga0256847_1000662_pt1 | contig 20650 bp, 16 predicted proteins | sample TeddybearmetaG_FD_189099 | JGI IMG/M metagenome (GOLD analysis project Ga0256847, IMG submission 189099) | Hydrothermal vent microbial communities from East Pacific Rise, Pacific Ocean - Teddybear | ecosystem: Environmental > Aquatic > Marine > Hydrothermal vents | place: Pacific Ocean: East... | reverse complement strand
GCTGGGGGTACAATTAAAAGAAGCTATGCACACAATTGAAGAAATTACAGCAGAATATAGTAAAGTGTTTAGTGGCACACAAACGGAGTTAGAGCTAGAAAATAGCAGTAAAAAAATGTTCGGTATTTTTAAAAATGCGGAACATCAGGTTAGAGCATCCTACAAAGACCTTAAAGCAGAATAATTATGAATATCACTCTGATTATTTTAGTTGTTGAAGTAGCCGTTGTTTTATTGGGGATTGTCAGTTTCCTGTTTTTTTTACGCTGGAAAGGAAACAAAGATAAAGCAGCTGAGTTTGAAAAATTATTGGACAATGTAGATAGCCAGCAAGAGGAACGGAAATCTCAGTTAGCTGAGTTTTTAATTAATAGTTATGCCCTAGAAACAGAAAAGGCCAAAGAAACAAGTGAGTTTATGGTTGAAGCGGAAAAACTATTTCTGCAGCAATTTTTAAAACAGCAAATAGAGCAAACACCGGTGACAGATTTTTATCAAAACCTCTGTGAGTTGCTAGATCAATATTTATATTTTATCCCGACAGTAAACTCAGATAAGAGTAGTACTGATGAAGAAAAAACAGTGGAACAAAATAGTGCTGAATTACAAAATAATGAAGTAATTGAGTCAGATGAAATAGACTCTGAAAATACAAATGTAACAACAGAATCTGAAGAAGCCGAAGCGAGTGAGGCAGAACCCGATTGGGGTGATACTTTGGCTGAACCAGGGGATGAAATAGATGAAGAAACCAAGGCCGGATACGAAACTGAAATTAAAAAGGACTAGGAGTCTGTCGGATTAATAACTTAATCTGAAGTTTGTAGCCGCATTTAAATTGGTAAAAAAAATTTACCGTATTTTTTCTATTTTTTTATACATACTATTCTCAATAGAGATGAGTGCAATGAGATTTAACAAAGTTCTATTCTCCAAGGTGCATGGTATTGTCCTGAACCATGGAAAACCAGTATCAAACGTTACAGTAGATCGTACCTGTAACTTTGGCGCTACTGACGAAGACATAAACGACAGCAGTATCACTGATAAGAACGGCGAATTCAAATTCCTATTGATTACCCGGTTTTCTTTTCTAACAACGGTTCTTCCTATACAACCTGATGTGCCTCAAAGAATCGAAATAAAGCATGAAGGAAAAGAATACCTGGCCTGGATGTTTTTAAAAGAGAATTATGCTGAAAATGGTGAGCTAAAAGGGAAACCTATTGACCTAATATGCGAATTAACCGCCGAAGTAACTCGTAATGCAGAGACAGGGGTCGGCGGTCTTTGCAGAGTGAAGTAATGGAACGAATTCTACATATACGAGAGACCAATAATGACTGATAGTAATGAAACTGAGCCCAACCGAAGCCGCAAAAATTGCTGAAGGTGTGTATCCAATAAGAAAAGACGGTGACTGGAATAGAATCAAAAGTACCAATCAGACATTTATTGATGAAACTCTCAAGATTAGCCAGTTGGGTAACGGGCCGTCCTACCATGATATGCTTTCCTCATGCTTCTTCCTTTTAAAATTTATGCATCCCGTTGAATCCATATGATTATGTCAGATAATTTGACACTTCCCGACCCTCCTACTTTCAAGGCTTGTATGGTGAAGGGAGGTGGAAATGTCGCGCTTCCATTGAAAATTTCGTGAACAGTTCCAAAACTATCCTGACACAGAGGGAGACCCTGATGGTGCGGATATTGGTCCATTCAGTTTCGTTATTGCCACGAATTCTGAAACGAAATTCTAGTTTATCAGCATCTGATGAGGATACATAGAAAAACTGTAAGATCATCCGTGCGTCGTGCCGTGTACCGCTACCAGAATCTAAATCTTTTTCCCAGAACTTTATGGAACCTGATTGAGGAATTGTTACTGAGGAATCTCGAGCTATTATATAGTCTGCAACTGCTGGCATGATTATTCTCCACATATATGAGTAAGTTGAACCTCTCAAGAATAATTAGTTCTTGTGTTAATTTTACAAGTCTAATCTAGATAGGTTACAGTTAATTATATGGATGCTATAGTTGCTTGAATATGAATAATAGCACCTGAAAAATGTATAATTTTACCTTGATGCCTAATGAGCAGAGACGTATTTATTCAGAGACCTGTTTAAGAATAAATCAAGGAGGGGGGCTATATTATTACCAGTTATAGTATCTTGGACACTGAGAAAAATAATTAAAAGAAATTTAGAGAGGAAGTAGAATTTCTATGTAAAGTCACGAAATATCCGTGGATTGTACGCTTGAGCGAATATGCAAATCCCGTTGGGGAAATGGTATCTCAATATTGTGTTCTTTGAATGCTCTTCTGATTCTTCTGTGTAAATCATCAATAGCAGGCAATCGGTTTCCTAGTTCACGAATATAAACCCGTAATTCGAAATCCAGTGAACTGTCACCAAAACCAAGGAAATAAACGGATGGTTTGGGTTCTTCTAAAATGAGAGGCGCTTCTTCGATCACTTGTTTTAAAAGACGGATTGCCAGTTCTTCATCTGAATCGTATGCAATACCTACTGGAATGACCACTCGAGTAACGGTATCAGAGAGTGACCAGTTGATAAGTTTATCGGTAATAAAGGTTTTGTTGGGTACTATCAATTCTTTTTGATCCCAATCAACAATTGTTGTTGCACGCATTTGAATTCGACAGACCTTTCCGCTAACATCGCCCACTGTTACTGTATCACCCACTCTGATCGGACGCTCGAACAATATAATAATTCCCGACACCATATTGGCAAATATTTCCTGTAAACCAAAACCTAAGCCAACACTGACTGCTGCCACCAGCCATTGTACTTGAGACCAGCTGCCACCTAGCTCACTAGCAATGGCAATAAAGGTAATTGTAATTACGGCATAGCGGGTCAATTGAAGTAATGCATAGCGGCTGCCTGCAACCATACTATAGCGACCAACGAATACCAAATCGATTAAGCCGGGAAAGTTATTGACAAAAACCATCATTAAAATCAGATATAACAGACAAATAAACACATTAACCAGGGTGATGGGTTGTAGAGCTTCCTGTCCATCTATTAAGGTGATGTGCTGCCATAAAACCACCTGATCAAAGATTGAAAAAGCCGGTAAAATATCATTTAACGTGAGCCAGGCTCCTACCACTAAGATTGCAGTAATCACCGCATTGAGCAGTTTTTTACTTTGTTCATTAATTTTAGGAATATCGAGTAATGCTTCTTCCTCAATATTTAGTGTTGTCACATTATTATTGTCTTCAGTTTCAGCGTGCTCTTGACTCTGTTTGCGCTTTTGTCTGGCATTTTGTAAAGCCAGTTGACGGTTAGCCAAAACCATTGCCCGTATGACTAATTCGTTAAATAAGGCAGTAAAAAAAATAAGACGCAGCATAATAACCAGTTTGTTCTGTAATTCCAGTGCACTTTGATAATAGCCGGCTATGGCAAACCCGATAATGACCAGTGGGGCCAGGACTAGGATGGCATACCAGACATAACGTAAGCGACAGGTCCAGTTAGTTGGGGTATTCAGATAGAAATCTTTTGCCAGACCTTTAACAGGATGAGCGAGGCGATGAAGGTAATATGTAATCGCTAACATGGCAACAATCAATGCCATTCTGCCAAGTGAATAGCTGTGTACAGAATATGTATCATCAATAAACATGGCAATCAGGAAAACTGCTGGAATTACTACAAAACGTAGCCATTTTAATTGAGTATATATAAGTTGAACACTGGTTTCCTGCCAGTGAAAAAGTGATTGAACAACGCCCTTGGGTTTAAATAAGCGATAGAAAAATTGTATAAGTAGCAAGGGAACTGCTGCTGCAAGCATGCCTTGGGCCACTGAATGACTAAACACCGCTGATTGTTCGTCTATGTATAGTAACCATCCCAGCCAGGTGGCCAGCAAGGGGAAAGGCAAGGCTAACAGAAAAGCATAGCCTAAACCATAATAGGTGTAACTAAAGCGATCAGAATATGGCTTGGAACTATTTGTTAACACTTCCTGTAAATTAAAGATGATTTTTTTTCTAAACCACAACAGTAAAGTGCTCATGGCTAGCGCCAAAAAAGCGAGTAAAGTATGATTTTGCACGCTGCTTTTTATATCATCTACTGCTTGCTGCCAATGTGAAGTTTGTATTAGCCATATTATGGAATTATAAATCTCCAATATGTAATTTTGATCAATGACCGGTGCGCTGGGTACCCATAACAAACGCTGGTTTAAATAGTGACTAAATTTCTCACCCAATGTAACCAATTGATTTAGAGAGAAATCGACATCTGCGAGTGTTCTGGAATAACTGGAATAGACTGAATTGAGTTTTAACACCAACTCCTTTTGATTATTCAGCAACATGCGTAGCTCTGTACGAATCTTTAACTTTTCTGATGCCACTGTTTCTTCTGCAACAGAGTTTGACATCTTGGATAAAATAGTCTGATTGATATGACTTAAAGACTTCTTTTTCTCGTCCAGGTGAAATAATTCAAGACTGGCTAATGCAATCTCTTGCTGAATTTTATCAAAGGTATTCTGATGATTTTTAATCAATGGTAAATTTCGGCGTTGCTCACGCAACAAATTACCCAGTGCAGGACTAAGACCAGCCAAACTTATTTTTTTCTCAGCACTTTGATAATCTTTTTCCAGCTGTTTATGGCGCGTATCTATTTCACTTTTTAGCTCCAGATATTGTTCAAGTTTTTTGCTGGTTTTCTGCAGCATTTGATTATATTGAATGTTTTCTCGGGTGGCTTGCTGAATGAGGGGGTGTTTCCCTGAGGCATCTTTTTGCGCCTGAATTAATTCTACCTGTTCTTTGTTAATTTCCAGTTGTCGCCTTTCAATCAGAAGATCATCAATACGTTTAATCTGGCTTGTTACCTGTTCTCTTTGTAAATGTAACAATTGTAATTCTAAATTTTGAGCTTGTTCCTTTAGTGGGAAAATAATTTTTTCCAGATCCAGCCGGGTCAATATTGCATTAAGTTTTCGTAATCGGCTATCTAGCTGGGTCTGACGGGCTGCAAGTTCCTGTTTGTTAGACGTCAGGTTGTCCAGAGAAATCAGTTCCTGTTGGGTATTGCTCAGATTTTCTTTGATTTCGGCAATTTGTTCCCTGATTTTTTGCGACCGTTTCAGCTGAATTCCTATTTGTATTTCCAGTTGACTGATGGATGACATCAAATCGTTCAGACTGGATTTTTCATTGAGCAGGCGCTGTTCTAATTCATCATTAGGATGACTGGATATGTTTTCTTTTTTCTGTTTTTTAAGGTTCTTGGTGATTTTGTCAATGCGACGTTCCATGCGCTTGATTTCAGAAGGATAGTTTTTAAGTTGTTGTTGCTCTTCTGGAATTTGTTGTTGTAGAATTACTAGTTCTTCAAGATTGTCTTCTGCGGCGTAGTAGGCATTTAAAATTCTTATCCTAAGAGCTTCTTCAATGTTAGGTTTGTTTTTTATCGCATCTATATTACCCCTAACATCGGCCAGAGATGTTTTAGCTGTATCTACAAATTTTGCTGCCTGAACAAATGTTGGATACGTTTGAAATAACAACAACAGAAAATATACTATCCATCTTACAACAGTGTTCATATCATATAGCCTGTCCGGTTATTCTATAAAATGGCTTTTGGTTACCAGTCTCACAGTAAAGGTCACTGTAACAGATCGCTCCAGTTTTTTACTCAGGTGCTGTTCAATCTGGGCTATCATTTCCGGGCCAGGTATTCGTGTACTGATTAAATCGCCACTAATCTTTAATGGCTGTCCCAATCGCACTTTAATATTGCGTAATTGTTGCTGTTCACCCCCGATTTTATAGTTCTGACTGAGGAGTTGTTTCTTAACGGCTGCAATTTCCTGCATATTAGAAAAAGACAAAACTAGCGGTACGGATATCAAGGCGACCATAAACACCGAAATTAAAATGCCTTTTTTTGCTCGGGAGAATGGTGCAAAACCAATGACCATGAAGGATAAGCCGGCGGCTAGGATAATACCGGTCAGGTTAGTCATAAATAACAACATGGCGCCATTAAACACTTCGAAATTCAACCAGCCTATGCCAATACCAGAGACACATAATGGTGGGACAAGAGCAACAGCTATCGCTACACCAGGCAAGCTTTTTGCAATATTTTCCCTGGCATTGGCAAAAGCACCCGCTACACCTGAAAGAACGGCCACCAGTAAATCCAAAGTCGATGGATGCAGTCGCCCTTCAATTTCGTTAGTCATTTCCTGAAAAGGTAACAATGCTGCCATTAGGGCTGATAACAACAAAGCTATGAACATACCTATAAATAGAGTGACGAATGAATTCCGGCTTAAATCATCATCAGAGCGTAACACGCCCATGGATAATGAAATAATCGGTGCCATCAGTGGTGCCAATACCATTGCACCAATAACTATCGATGGACTGTTTAGAAATAAACCTAAGGTTGCCAGTAAAGTACTTAACACCATCAGCAATACATACGTGTTACTGACCGTGGCATTTTCCTTCAAGGACAGGAACAGTTCTTTAAAATCTGATTCCAATGCATGAGGGAAGAAAGGAAGTGTATTACTCAAATATTTTATTCTACTGTCCTGTTGTGGCAGTTGGTCGCAACTTACATTTTCTTTGTCATCCGTATATTGCTGCCTGTCCCTGAATTTTTCCCCAGCATTGACTCGAACGCCTTCACTGACTGATTCAATATGTAATTCACGGGTAGTCAAAGGTTTGTTGTTAACCAGATAATGGGTATCGACCTGAGTTTTTATGGTTAATGATGGTGTGCGGATATACCCTAATTGATACGGTATATTCTTTTTTTGAGTCGAATTTAGAAAAGATGAGGATAATTGCAGATAGGATAAGATGGATTGTGGTGCAAACAACACCATGGAAATACGTCGGTCTTTTAATGAAATAGATTCTTTGAATAGATGAGTCAGAAATCCGCTTTTATGGAAATCCAGTAATACCATGCCGGTAATTGCAGTTGAGACTGTTTTACCTTTTGCTGTTATCAGAGTAACGGGATGTGGTGTTAAGGAAAAGGAGTGTATAAAACGTTTTATTTTAAATTGCAGCTTATTCAATCCTTTGTATTCATGACTGTCACCGATAAATTCAGTCATAGTCGTCTGATTTTCCAGGTTGACACCATTAGTCACAACCTGGTCATTACAAACGATGATGTCGATAAAAAAGGGTTCTTCCTGTATTGCAATTTCAAGGCAGGCATCAAAATCAGACGGCAGGTCCAGGTTTTTGAAAAACTGGCTAGGACAGTCTCCATCAATAGGCAAAAACCCGAGAGACATGTCTTTTTGAACTGCAAACAACAATACTTGAGGATAGTCATTTTGTTCTATCCACAACAGAGCATGATTAAGTTCATCGTGAATATGGAGGGAAGATACTTCGGCTAATTTAACCTCGTGTAACTGAATACCATTTTCTGCAAGCAGTGGATGATCAGTTACTAGTTCCAACTGTTTTTCCACGCAAGGTGAATAAATCAAATATATTTTTCTAAGTACATTCATCTTTTTCACTGGAGTGGTTGAGGGTGGTGGAAGCAAATAATCATCCAATCTCACTTGCCTTTTTATCCCTGTTTAAATCTTCTCAATCGTCACGTAGAATAACTATGCTCCTGTTGAGAAGATTTAAACAGAAATAAACTACTGCATGATATTTGAATGATTATTTATTACCACCTCCTTGAGATTGATCGTGATTAGATTATTTTCAATAGATGGGGTATATCAATGTTGTGCAGTTAAAATAATTCAGTGATTTGTTACTGAAATAAAACAGCCGCACTTACCATGGCTGCACTTATCAAAATAGCCCAGATTGTTCCGTCATGGTTTTTTTCCATCTGTTGGCGTAATTGAGAAATCTCTTTGTTTTGGTTTTCAAGTTGTTGTTTTGTGTGTGTGACGCTATCTAAAGCTTGAAAAATTAGCGTAGGCACTTCAGGAAATTTTTCTGCTATTTCCGGAAATTGCTTAACCATTTGCTTGATTTTTGCTTTCGGTCCAAGACGTTCATGAAACCAGTTTTCCAGAAAAGGTTTTGCTGTTTGCCATAAGTCCAGATCAGGATAGAGTTGGCGACCCAGGCCTTCGATGTTTAGCAAGGTTTTTTGTAGTAGAATAAGTTGCGGCTGTACCACCATATCAAAGCGTCTGGCGGTTTGGAATAAACGTAATAATAATAAACCAAAAGAGATGTCTTTTAGTGGCTTATCAAATATAGGTTCGCAAACACTGCGAATGGCTGATTCAAAGTCTTCAATACGTGTACCCGATGGAACCCAACCTGATTCGATATGCATTTCGGCAACCCGGCGGTAATCTCTATTAAAAAATGCCAGGAAATTTTCTGCCAGGTAGCGTTGATCAGATAAAGATAAGGTACCAACGATACCAAAATCAACGGCAATATATTTGTCGGGTAAATCGACAAATATATTGCCGGGATGCATGTCGGCATGAAAAAAATTGTCTCGAAACACCTGGGTAAAAAATATTTCTACCCCCCGTTCAGCGAGTAATTTAAAATTGGCATTTTGTTGCTTTAATTGCTCAATTTCGCCTACAGGAATACCATAGATCCTTTCCATGACCAGCACTTTTTTACGGGTAAACTGCCAATGAATTTCAGGCACATAGAGAGCGTCTGAGTTCTCAAAGTTACTGCGTAACTTTGTTGCATTTGCTGCTTCTCTCACCAGATCCAGTTCATCCAGAATTGTTTTCTCAAATTCTGCTACAACTTCAAGCGCTCGTAGGCGTCTGGCATCTTCCCAAAATTTTTCTGCCAGGCGAGCTAATTCATATAACAAGCCAACATCAGAATGAATTCTATTTTCTATATTGGGTCTTAAAACTTTTACAACAACTTTTTCGCCACTATGTAAAGTGGCTGTATGTACCTGAGCGACAGATGCAGAGGCCAGAGGACTAGGTTCAAATTCAGCAAATGCTTCAGATACTGTTTGTCCAAGCTGTTGTTCAATAACCTGTCTGGCTTGATCGTTGGAAAATGGAGGGACTTTGTCCTGTAATTTAACCAGTTCATCGGCAATATCATCGGGGAGTATATCTTTCCGTGTTGATAGCGCTTGACCAAATTTTATATAGATAGGACCTAAGTCCTCCAGGGTTTTCCGAATTCTAACGCCCCGAGGTTCTGAAGGTTTTCTAAGCCAGAAGTTGGGAGAAAAAACAGCGAGATAACGGATGGGGCGAAATAAATGTGTTTTTAAAACAATTTCGTCTAAACCGTGATACATCATGACCCAGTTAATATGGATTAAACGCATTAATATTTTTGGATGGATCACACTATTTCCTTATTGAATTTTTAACTGTTCTATTCGCGCAGATAAGCGATCAAAATCAGAACGTATTTCATCGACTTGTTGATAAAAGATGTCGGCTTCTGGCCCGGCTGGAAGGTCACGTATTTCTTCCTGCAAAAACTCTTTGCTATTGAGTTTGAAAGTTTCAATACTTTCTTCCGTCCACTGTTGGCCTGCACGAAACAGGTTGCCAATGTTATGGGCAATAATATCACCTGTGAACAGGGAGAGTTTTTCTTCCAGGTCGATGTCCAGACTGTCAAAAAGTTGCTGAAATTTATGGGCAAGTTGAGTATCGCCTTCGATTTTAACTTCACCGCTAAAAATTGAGCGCATGGGGGTTGAGCTTAAACCCATTAAACCAAGGGCAGATAAGGTGCCACTAATTGTTGCATCGACTTCAAGAGTATAACTTTCTAGTAACTGGATTTTATCTTCTGTCGGGCATAGGTATATGGTTTCATTGAAGGGGAGAACCTTAATAGCAATTACTTTGCCTGCCATAGGCTTTAGAAACAGGCTGGAATCCTGATCTAGAGACAAGAATTGATTCAACGCAGTTTCCATTGTACTGGTTAAGAGAGGTTTGATGATCATTAAGTGTTACCTTTGTTTGCAGCATTTAATTATAATTTAGGCTAAGCATGGTCAGGAAGCAGTGCCTACATTTGGCTACAGGAAGTCTATTAACTGGGGCTATGTACTCGTTTGGATTGGTCTCTTAGATCTTATAACCTCTGTGAACAGCAACAATACCCTGACTCATATTAAAATATTCACAGCGCTCAAGCCCCGCATTTTCCATCATCTGCTTTAACTCATCCTGTTTAGGATGCATACGAATAGATTCAGCAAGATAGCGGTAACTGTCCTCATCTTTAGCGACATACTTGCCGATTTTTGGCAATAGTTTAAAAGAATAAAAGTCGTAAACCTTTTCAGTTATTTTGTCGATTGGGTGGGAGAATTCCAGTACGATAACACGGCCACCAGGTTTTAGTACTCTATGCATGGAACGCAAGGCGGCATCTTTATCAGTCACGTTGCGCAAACCAAAAGCGATGCAGACACAATCAAAGGTATTGTCTTCAAAAGGTAAGCATTCAGCATTGACTTGAGCGTAACGGATATTACCCACTAACCCCCGGTTAATCAGGCGATCTCTACCCGTACGTAACATTTCGGAATTGATGTCAGCCAGAACAATCTGACCTTCTTTACCGACACGTTTTTCAAATAAGGTGGTTAAGTCACCTGTTCCACCCGCCAGATCTAAAATCTGATCACCATTTCTAACATTGGCTAGTTGTATGGCGACTCTTTTCCAGATACGGTGGATGCCCAGGGACATTAAGTCATTCATCACATCGTAATTGCTGGCGACAGAATCAAAGACACCGCGAACCATGCTGACTTTGTCATCAGCCGCAACTTGTTTAAAACCAAAATGTGTTGTGTTTTCATTTGTCATATTAATACCTGTGTATGTGGCGGCTCATTGCGCGGCTGTCCTGCATTCTCTAATTCCTGGAGATAATTAGCCCAAAGCGTCTGGTATTCAGAACCTAATTTATACAGCATGTCCCATGAATAAATGCCACTATTATGGCCATCTGTAAAGGTGGGAGCTATGCCATAATTACCCACAGGTTTAATTTCGCTGATATTTACCATTTCTTTTCCTATCTGCAGAATCTCTTGACCGGGTGCATGACCCAATGCTTCAGCAGAAGGGGTATATACACGCAAGTATTCACAGGGGAGTTTAAAGGTTTCTCCATTATCAAAACTGATTTCAACAATACGAGAGAGCTGATGCAGCTTGATATCTGTGGGTGTATGGTTTGTCTGTTCTACAGTTAATCTCATGGTTTATAAAATATAGCGACTCAGATCTTCATCTTCTGCCAGTTCATTTAAATGTGAATCAACATAAGTAGCATCAATGGTGATAGTGTTTTCTACCATATCGGGTGCATTGAAAGAAATTTCTTCCAGTAGTCTTTCTAATATAGTGTGTAACCGTCTCGCACCTATGTTTTCAGTGGTTTCATTGACTTGCCAGCCTAATTCAGCAATGCGCTGAATACCGTCAGTAGTAAAATTAATGTCTACGCCTTCAGTTTTAAGTAAAGCCTGATATTGTTCAGTTAATGAAGCATCTGGTTCAGTCAGAATGCGTACAAAATCATCTGCTGAAAGTGCATCCAGTTCAACCCGAATAGGAAAACGCCCTTGCAATTCAGGAATTAAATCAGAGGGTTTGGTTAAGTGAAAAGCACCTGAAGCAATAAACAGGATGTGGTCAGTTTTGATCATGCCATATTTGGTGCTTACGGTGCTGCCTTCAACTAAAGGTAACAAATCACGTTGTACACCTTCGCGAGACACTTCTCCACCACCGCCACCTAATTCAGAACGTTTACAGACCTTATCGATTTCATCCAGAAATACGATACCATTTTGTTCAACAGATTCAACGGCTGATAATTTAATATCCTCTTCATTTACCAGCTTAGAAGCTTCTTCTTCCTGTAATGCTTTTAACGCTTCTGAAATTTTCATTTTGCGGGTTTTAGTTTTCCCACTATTCAGATTTTGAAACATGCCTTGTAATTGGTTGGTCATGTCTTCCATACCTGGAGGCGCCATGATTTCAACACCCATGGAGGGTGCTGTGATGTCAACTTCTACTTCTTTTTCGTTTAAATCACCTTCACGTAATTTTTTACGCATTTTTTGTCGAGTGCTGGCCTCGCTTTCAGAAATCATGCCACCTTCAGCTCTGGGTAACAGTATATCCAAAACTTTTTCTTCCGCCGCATCTGCCGCTCGATTTTGAACCTTTTCCATTTCAGTCATGCGATTCATCTTAACGGCAGTATCAACTAAATCTCGGATAATGGACTCAACATCACGGCCGACATAACCTACTTCAGTAAATTTTGTCGCTTCAATTTTTATAAAAGGTGCGTTAGCAAGACGTGCCAGACGACGAGCTATTTCAGTTTTACCTACGCCAGTCGGTCCTATCATTAAAATATTTTTTGGTGTAATTTCCTCACGTAATGTTTCAGAAACGCGCATTCTGCGCCAGCGGTTGCGTAAGGCTATAGCAACTGAGCGTTTGGCACTGGCCTGACCTATGATGTGTTTATCCAGCTCGCTTACAATTTCTTTGGGTGTCATTTGACTCATTCTAATTACTCTTTTTCATTGCTGAGTTCAGCATTTAATTCTTCAATACGGAGGTTATGGTTAGTGTAAATACATATGTCAGCAGCAATATGTAGGGATTTTTCTACAATTTCACGGGCACTCAAATCAGTATTTTCCAGTAATGCACGCGCTGCTGATTGGGCAAAAGACCCACCTGAACCTATAGCCATCAGGTCATATTCCGGTTCAATAACATCACCTGTACCCGAAAGAATTAAAGACGTTTTTGAATCAGCAATAGTTAATAAAGCTTCCAGTTTGCGTAAAGCACGATCTGTACGCCAGTCTTTAGCCATTTCTACAGCCGCCCGGGTCAAATTTCCCCGGTGTTTTTCAAGTTTGCCTTCAAAATGCTCAAATAAGGTAAATGCATCAGCAGTTGCGCCTGCAAAGCCGGCTATAACTTTGTCATGATATAAACGGCGTACCTTGCGTGCATTGCCTTTCATAACTGTATTGCCTAAAGAAACCTGGCCGTCTCCACCGATTACCACTTTGCCGTTACGGCGAACTGAAAGTATTGTTGTACCTCTAAAACTCACTTTATACCCACTAAGAAAAGTTAAATCCGATAATTCTACATGTTATAGGTCAAATTGGGGGAAATTTAACGCTTTTCAAGGTTTGTCTTTATAAATTGATTTTATGAAATAAATTTTGCTATATAGACCTCTTTTAGTAAATAATATGATTACACTATCGTCTGGCTGTTGTCACAGGTGGATAGCAGATAGTTGGTAGTATTCAGAAATCAGTGATTTCCTCAAAACATGAGACAATTGAAATATGAGAATTGGTCTTTTAATATGCATCAATTGTGTGCTTTGGCTAATGATTCCTGCTATTCATGCCAAAACTGCTTCAGCAGAACTTAGTGCTATTTCATTACAACTGCCCTGGAAGCACCAGTTTGAATTCGCTGGTTTTTATGCAGCGATAGAGCAAGGTTACTATCAAGAACTTGGCTTAGATGTAACAATCAAAGAATATCAAAACAAGTTAGATTTAATTGATGAGGTAGTCAATGGTCAGGCACAATATGGCGTTGGTCTTTCCTCATTGGTTATTGATAGAAGTCAGGGTGCTCCCGTTGTGTTACTGGCGAATATTTTTCAACATTCTCCTTTGGTGCTGTTAAGTCATGCGGAGTCAAAAATTTACAGCCCTGTTCAGATGATAGGCAAAAGCATCATGCTTGCAAGCTTTGAAAAAGACAACGCCTCTCTTGTTGCAATGCTTAATTCGGAGTCTGTGTCACTGGGTCAGATGGATGTCACAGAGCATACCTTTAATATAGAAGATTTTATTACCGGTAAAGTAGATGTTGTTAGTGCTTATATGACTAATGAACCTGGGGTGTTAAAAGAACGTCAAGTTAAATTTAATATAATAGACCCAATCAATTATGGTATTGATTTTTATGGTGATAATATTTTTACCAGTGAAAAACAATTACGAGATCACCCTGAACAAGTGGCTCATTTTGTTAAAGCCAGTCTCAAAGGCTGGCAATATGCGTTAGATCATCCTGAAGAAATTATTGAGTTAATCTTAAAAAAATATTCAAATAAAAAAACCCGTCAGGCATTGATTTATGAAGCTGAAACTTTGGAACGCTTTATTCTGCCAGATTATATAGAATTAGGCACGATTGATTTAGAGCGTTTGAGACGCATTATCGATACTTATAAGCAACTAAAAATGTTGCCTAATACATTTACCCTTGATGGTTTTGTATATCAGACTCCCAGTAAAGCTTTTTCTTTGGATCTTACGGAACAAGAACAAAACTGGATTAGGCTTAATCCTGAAGTGGTTATAGGTATTGATCCAGCAAGGGCCCCTTTTGAGTTTATTGATGAACAAGGTAGATATTCAGGGATGGGGGCTGATTATATACATTTAATAGCAGAGAAAACGGGGCTTAAATTTGTTGTTCAAAATAACCCGAATTGGCAGTTAGTGATGGAAAATGCGCGTAATGGTACTCTTGATTTATTACCTGCTGCCATGAAGTCTCAACAACGCAGTGAGTATTTAAACTTTTCCAGTCCTCATATTAAGTACCCAATGGTAATCGTAACGAGGAAAGATGAGGCATTTATTAGCAGTCTGGAACAACTGAATAATAAACAGGTTGCTGTTGTTAAGGGATATGTTACCGAAGATATTTTGCGGACAAATCACCCGGGTATAAGCCTGAAAACAGCGAAAAATTTGCAACAAGCATTAAAAATGGTTTCTTCTGCAGAAGTTGATGCTGTTGTCGATAATCTGGCTTCATTGAGTTATACCATTGCTGAGTTGGGCATTAGTAATTTAAGAATTAGTGGTACTACTCCATACAAATTCGCACTGAGTATTGCTGTGCTTAATCAACATAAGACATTGTTGGCTATTATTCAAAAAGCCTTAGACAGTATCAGTAAAGAAAAACAGACAGAGATCCGAAATAAATGGATTTCACTTAATTACGAGCAAGCTCTGGATTATGAAAAAATCATAATAATCAGTGTTGTTGTAGTCATTTTTATTTTGTTTATTCTTTTTTGGAATTGGCGTTTAGCCCAAGAAGTAAAAGCTCGAAAACAAGCTGAACAAGCCTTACATAATAATCAAAAAATACTTGAGTTTAGAAATGCTATTCTTGAGTTATTGGCTAAAGGAACGCATCTGAAAATAGTTTTGGAAATGCTGGTTCAAAATCTGCAAGAATCAAATCCAGAAATGATAGGTTCTATTTTGCTATTAGATGAACAAAAAAAGCATTTAGTCAACGGAATTGCTATTAGTTTGCCTGCATTTTATATGCAGGCGGTTAATGGTCTTAAAATTGGCATGGGGGTGGGTTCATGTGGAACGGTTGCATATACAGGCGAAAGGGTGATAGTCGAGGATGTTATGACTCACCCGTATTGGGAAAAATATAGAGATTTAACACAAAAAGCAGGTATACGTGCCTGCTGGTCAGAGCCTGTTTTATCATCAAAAGGCGAGGTGCTGGGGACTTTTGCAATTTATTACCGTGAACCTAAAACTCCAACGGAATCTGATTTAAAACTGATACACGATTTTTCTATACTCACAACATTGGTGATAGAAAACTTTCGTAGTAACGAATTGCTAAAAAAACTTTCTTTAGCGGTAGAGCAAAGTGCGAACGGTGTCGTTATTACTGATAAAAAAGGTATTATAGAATATATCAATCCAAAGTTTACTGAGGTTACAGGCTATCAACAAGAAGAAGCAATAGGGCAGACGCCACGCATACTTAAATCAAATAAAATGGACGAGGCAGTGTACAGCAATTTATGGAAAACATTATTCTCTGGAAAAAAGTGGCAAGGTGAGTTTTGCAATCGTAAAAAGAATGGGCAGTTATACTGGGCCTGGGACAATATTGCTCCCATTTCAAACAATCTTGGAGAGATTACCCATTTTGTTGCTGTACAAGAAGATATCACCGCACGCCGAGAAGTTGAACAGGCGTTGCGGATCAGTGAAGCACAATATAGAAATTTGGTTGAAAGTTCCCATGTCGTAGCCTGGGAGGTGGATCTTGAATCGTTCTGTTTTACTTATGTATCTCCCTATGCGGAGAAGATGCTAGGTTATCCCTTAGAACAATGGAAAAAAGAAAACTTCTGGGAGGACCATATTGTTGAAGACGACAGACAGGCAAGTCTATTTTATTGTATAAACGAGACTAAGGAAGGCAGAGATCATGATTTTGAATACAGGATGGTAAAATCAAATGGCGATTATATATGGTTAAGAGATATAGTTACTATTCATAAAGATATTGAGGGGAACCCAGTTTCATTAAGGGGGGTGTTAATTGATATTGATGAAATAAAAAAAGCTGAAGAACGACTGGAAAAGGCAAAGCTGGACGCTGAGCAGGCGAATAATATCAAGTCTGAGTTTTTAGCAACCATGAGCCATGAGCTTCGTACACCTATGAATGGCGTGTTGGGAATGGCTCAAATTCTTGAACAAAGTGAGTTAACAAAAGAACAGCATCATTTTGTCGATATTATTTTACGTTCTGGAAATTCCCTATTAGCAATTATTAATGATGTACTGGATTTTTCAAAACTGGAAGCCGAACAATGGGTACTGGAGAAACGTAGTTTTAATCTTGAGCAACTGAGCAGGGATGTTCTGGATATGTTTCTAGCAGAAACCAAGAATAAAAAGCTACAAATAAGACTGGATTACTCGCATGACTATCCGCGTTATTTTGAGGGTGATCCACTGAGGATACAACAGATTTTAATTAATCTGATAGGAAATGCTGTAAAGTTTACTAATGAAGGCGGTGTTGATTTAATTGTGTCATGCAAATCACTGGAATACCCGTATGTTGAATTAACACTATCAATAAAAGATACGGGGATTGGTATTTCCGCAGAAAATATAGCACATTTATTTGATCCCTTTATTCAGGCCGACCAATCAACAACCCGGCAATTTGGCGGCACGGGTTTAGGCCTGGCGATAAGTGAAAAGTTAATTAGTTTAATGGGTGGGAAAATAGGTGTGGATTCTGAATTAGGTCAGGGGTCCAGTTTTTGGATAACCTTATTTTTGCCTGAGATAGATGAAGATGCTTTTTCCGGAAACCAAAAAACCAAGACCCTGAATAAGTCGCTGTCAAATAAAAAAGTATTATTGGTTGAAGATGATAAAATAAATCAGCTGGTCGCTGTTAGCTTATTAACAAAACTTGGCTTGCAGGTTGATGTTGCAGAAAACGGCAGGCAAGCAATTGTGTTATGGCAGCATGCAGATTACGATTTAATCTTTATGGATTGTCGTATGCCAGTTATGGATGGATATGAAGCAACTAGAGGTATTCGTGAGCAGGAAACAGAAAAAACAATTCCTATCATTGCATTAACCGCTATTAGCAGTGCTGAAGGCAAACAACAATGTATCAAGTCAGGTATGAATGATGTGATTACTAAGCCATTCAACAAAGAGTACTTGGTTAAAATTTTAAATCAATGGCTCAACTCAGATAATCAAAGTAAGGCTGGAAGCGAACAAATTGTTCCATCAGAAATGATGATTCCAGAACATGAAAGTGGTTTTAAGCTATCTTCTCTTGACCATGAAGTTTTAGAAAAATTTCGTGTTGAAATGGGTAATGATTATGCTGAAATATTCACCACTATATTGCAAGGGTTTAAAGATTTTTTTACTCAGTTTGAAGGTCATGTAACATTGGAAAAAAATGCAGAGTTTGCAAGAGCGGCACATAATTTAAAATCGCGGGCTGCATATTTGGGGGCAATAAAATTATGCACTATAGCGAGTGAAATTGAGGTGTTAGCAGATAACAAAGAATTAGAAAAAGCGGGTATAAAAATGCAGCAGCTAAGACAGGAATATGAGCATGTTTTAGTCGAGTTGGCAGAGGTGTAGATGTGAAAATTCTGGTTGCAGACGATAGTTCGGTAGATCGAATGATAGTACGGCGATACCTGTTGTCTATGGATCATGAAGTTTTATTGGCTGAAGGTGGAGAACAAGCGATTAGTTTATTTAAATTACAAGAACCTGACCTAGTCTTGTTAGACATACGCATGCCGGATATGGATGGATATGAAGTCGTACAACAATTACGCAATATTGAACAAGGATGGCGACCTATTTTATTTCTTAGTAATTCTGTTGATAGTGAATCTTTTGCCAAAGGTATTTATGCTGGAGCAGATGATTTTTTACATAAACCGATTGATAAAGTGATTTTAAAAGCTAAGTTGTATGCAATGGAACGTATAGTGGCAATGCGCAAACAATTGCTCATTGTATCGCGTGAATTAGCTAAAGAAACACAAAAAGCGACTCGGATAGCTAATCAGGATGGACTGACAGGTATTGCCAATCGACGATTTTTGGATCAAGTACTGGACCGGGAATTTCGCCGCCATATTCGATCACTTAATACTTTAAGCATTATCTTGATTGATATAGATTTTTTCAAAAGTTTTAATGATTACTTTGGACATCTTGCTGGTGATGATGCTTTACGGCTTTGTGCTCAAAAAATGTCTGAGATGGTGTTCAGGGGAGGGGATTTAGTCGCACGTTTTGGAGGTGAGGAATTTTGTGTGGTGTTACCGAATACTGAGTCGGAAGGTGCGATAAATATGGCTGAAACATTACGTAAAGAAATTGAAGCATTGCATATAGCACGAGATGATCTGGAAGAGCAACAATATTTAACAATTAGTCTTGGAGTCAGCAGTTTTAAAGCTGAACAGAAACATACAGTGGAAGATATGATTCATAGTGCAGATGAGGCATTGTATCAGGCTAAACAAACGGGGCGAAATAAGGTTTGTGTTGCTGGAAGTTAATTATTTTATCTAAAGATACTATTATCTTTTTTAGTCAACTAATTTTTAGTTGACTCTATTACTGGTCAAATAATACAAAAAATACAATATATAAATTGTCTGATTGCTAGTTGCCTTACCTATAGCCTGAGTTATTCACATAAGCATACTAATCCAGTACTATGGCAATTTTGGTTTGATGGATAAACTATTTGTTCATAGCGGACTTCAGTCCGCTATGAACAAATAGTTAGCTTTATATGGCGGTTGTGCGGATTGAAGTTCGCTACATTATTCATCAAAACAAAGTTGTTGGTGTACTAGTTTAATAGATGATTTAAAAAGTAAAATGATTATTAAATTATCGCAGGTTACTCTCGATTTTTACGTTTATAGCTTACCTTTACAAACCGTGTCATTCCGACCAACGGGAGGAACCTTGAGTCTAAGTATATTTTTGAGCAACAAGATTTCTCGGCAACACCGCTTCGCTGCTCTTCGATAACTGCTCCATTACCCTACTACATGCCGTACATGGCATTAAGCATTACCCTACCTTCTGCAGTCATCTCGCTAGCCGAAATGACAATCCATTTAAAGTTTGACCTGTGCTTTTTTAATAATCATATTCGGATATACAAAGAACTTCCTTTCCTTTTTTTGCAGTAACTCGATCGTTTGATTTCCAAAAAAAATGTACTACTCTTAATAACTGTAATGTATTGGTTGGCTAAAGTCCTGGTGAGAAATTGCCCTGGTTAATACCCCCTGTTCTTTAATCTGCCAAGTACAAAAGCGTCTTAAATATTAATGTGCTCAAACGGCAAAAAGCAGGTGGTCAGGTATTACCCAATTTTTTTGAAGTTGGATTGTATTTAGCAGTTTTTAATGGCAGTAAAACTTAGTGGTTCTATATGTTTTTGTTGTTTTTATAGTGTTAATTCAATGGCTTATTGTTGTTATTCTAGAGTTTTCGATATATTTAAAACAAGTTGAGTTTAAAAGTGTTTAGCGTCTAACTTTGTTTAAAAGTGGATGTAGGAGAATTAAAAATGAAAAAATATCTGTTTATCTGTTTATTAGTCTGTCTTAGTTCTGCTGTTAATGCCATACCGATTAATTTTTCATTTACTGGCAATTTATCAAATGATGATGACGTGCAGTTTTTTAATTTTTCAGTGGGTGGTATATCAAGTGTAACTTTACAAACATGGTCATATGCTGGTGGGACAAACGCAGCAGGGAATGTAATTTCTGCCGGAGGTTTTGATCCAATTCTTGCCCTTTTTGATAGTGCAGGAAATTTAATTTCGTTAAATGATGATGGGGGGGTGGGGGTAGCTACTGACCCTTTAACAGGTGCCGCATACGACACATTGTTAACGTCTACACTTAATGCAGGTGATTATATTGTCTCTGTCATGCAGTTTAATAATTTAGTGGTAGGATCAACATTGTCGAGTGGGTTTGCTGGTGCCAATACGGTAGGTTTTGTTGATAGTACGGGGGCTACACGATCAAGTTTCTGGGCATTTGATATTCTGAATGTTGATGTTGCATCTGTACCGCCACCGGTACCATTACCTGCCACAGTCTGGTTGTTTTTTTCTGGTTTGATTGGGCTTGTTGGGATGAGAAAGAAAACAATCAAAAAAATTCCTGTTATTAGTCATTAGCGGTTTTCAG
>Ga0256847_1000661_pt1 | contig 20665 bp, 18 predicted proteins | sample TeddybearmetaG_FD_189099 | JGI IMG/M metagenome (GOLD analysis project Ga0256847, IMG submission 189099) | Hydrothermal vent microbial communities from East Pacific Rise, Pacific Ocean - Teddybear | ecosystem: Environmental > Aquatic > Marine > Hydrothermal vents | place: Pacific Ocean: East... | reverse complement strand
CATTTTCATCTGTTATATTGGCAACATCAGTGGCATCCAGTGTGTAACCATATTGATCTGCAATTGATTGGTATCGGGGCAAGCGGGATTTGTATAACTCAGGGAAGATCCAGCTAACAAAGTCATCGGGGGGTATTAGGTCAGGGTTGTTGTAGCCATTGATTTCTAAAAATTCGGCTAATTTGGGGTCAAAAAAAGTTTCTTGGTAATATAAAGGTTTGGGATCTGTTTTTGCCCGTGTAATGATGCTCTGTTCTAATGATGGCGGGATTTTTATATATATCATAAGCGTGTGTTTTGACAGTGTCTCCAATACATCCGGTCTATTTAACTCGCAGACACTGCCTCCGGCATCATTTAGAAAATGTTTATAACCGTAGATATCTTCAGCTTTATGAATAAATTCTGGTACGTCATTTAAAGCTGCAACTTCAGCTTGATAGTGTAACGCTTGTCTGCGCTTGAATTCTTTTAAGGTCAAACCACCTTGCTCCGGGTTACCCAGTTTCCCAAGAAAACTGGAAACAGGCGCTAAATTATCCACGGTGATGTTGTTGTGTATGTATATCGAGTCGGATAACAACAGTTTCTTTAAAAACGGCACGTCCATAGCCTGCCGTTTAATATTATCTAAAATGGGCTCACCTAAATATTTAGTACCAATGCGGTAATCGGCCGAGTAATGAAACCATTTATCTTTAGGGAGTTTATTTGCCAGAGTCGTTTTACCGGCTCCGGACATTGCAAGCAAAGTAATGCTTTTAGATTCCCAATCCAGAAATTGCTGAGGGCTCATTTTCATTAATTGTGTCCTATTTATCCAGCATATCAGAAATGTCCATATCTTCCTGTCCAGGTTTTGTATGGGTATCTGGGTCAGAGTATCCAAGATCATCAGATTCTATTTCACCAAAAGGAGCGCTCCAGTCCTCTGGGGCTTCAACAAAATCGAATGTAGAGCTATACCAGGTGTCTTTGTCGTATTCGCCAATGTCACCATCCATATATTGTACTTCAATGTCGTCATTGCTTTCATCAATAGCAACAACCTTAAAGGTTAAGTCATTTTCAACGTCTTTATACCAGCTGCCAATGACAGGGTCAGTAATAGTAGTCATCATTTTATCCTTATCATCAAGTTAATCCTGGAAAGATCAGATAGGCGCGGAATCAAGAGCTTATGCTATAAACTGTGAGCGAACTGATTTTTCAAGGATAATATCTTCATCATAGCTAAATTTCGCCCAATTGTGTGAGCAAAGATGAGAAAAAATAAAAAAAATGGAAGTTGTTAAGTATTGAAGAAAACGTGAGGGACAAATAGCAGCTAAGAATGTCATACAACTATTTTATATAAGTAGAAATTGAGTGGAAAGCTGATTTATTCAGAATGAATTCTGTGCACGTTCTCTAGGAGGCTGTCCGAGAAAGAAAAACCTACTGCGGAAAAGCTATTTTGGCCAGATTCTCCGTTCATTTTCGTTAAATAACCCATTATTCGCCTCAAATGAACGAAAAATATGACTCAAAATGCCTTTCCCTCGCTACGGTTTCTATTCTCGGACAGCCTCCTAATAACTGCCAGTTTTGAATGTTAGGTTATCTTTATATGGCTATGAACATATTGCCAGGAGCATTATCTACCCAGTTGTCATCAAATTTGCGAACCACAAGGACCAGCCTACGTAATGGTTACCTGTTGTTTGTTATAGTAAGGTATCTTTAATTGGTTAGAATGAAAGGCAAAAAAAATGCGGCTGTTAGGCCGCATTAAGAGTAATTTTTAGGGTTAACTAAATGAGTATCCTCACTCAGGAGGGAAAGCATTTAAGTTGTATATATTTTATCGTCAAGTAGGGTATTTGAAAATGTGGCAAATTGACGCGTGACATTTTGTCGCGCCTAATCTGGTATTAGAAAACTTAATTTTGCATACTCAGAAAGTGAAATGGATTCTGCTCTGAGAGTAGGGTCTATTTTTAAAGCGACTATTTGTTCTTCAGTAAATAGTTTTATAAGAGAATTTCTAATAGTTTTTCTACGTTGCGAAAAAGCCGTAGTTACAACTTTATTTAGTTTTTCAATAGTCTGTATTTCAACTGGCGGTTTATTGTGAGGAATTAGTTTTACTATGGAAGACATTACTTTAGGTATAGGATTAAAACTCTCTGGGGGCACATCAATTACACATTCAGTTTCACAGTAATATTGAATCATCACGCTTAGGCGACCATATTTTTTACTGCCAGGTTCTGCGCAAATACGATCTACCACTTCTTTTTGTAGCATAAAATGCATGTCTTCTATGCAATAAGCACTATCCAGCAAATGAAATAATAAGGGAGTGGAAATATTATAAGGCAGGTTGCCAATAATACGAAGTTTTTCACCGGTTTTTGCAAGTGCAGAAAAATCAAAGTTAAGAGCATCTGCACTATGTATGGTAATGTTTTTCTTATGGATGAATTTATTTTGCAGAAATTTCACCAGATCTCTATCCAGTTCAACAACATCTAAAGTTATATTTTGTTGTAATAATGGTTCAGTTATCGCACCAAGTCCAGGGCCTATTTCTACCCAATGTTCGCCTTTTTGGGCATGAATGTTCGACAAGATGTTATAGATAATATTGTGATCATGCAGGAAGTTTTGGCCGAAGCGTTTACGTGCTTTATGTTTCATTTGTTATTACTCAATGATGGTATTTGATTCAGCCATTTTTAGAGCTGTTTGTACTGCAAGTTTTAAGCTGCTTATATTAGCTTTACCTGTTCCTGCTAAATCAAGCGCAGTACCATGATCAACAGATGTTCTAATAATAGGTAAGCCTAATGTAATATTAACAGCTTGTCCAAAACCCATGTGCTTAAGCACGGGCAGTCCCTGATCATGATACATGGCAAGAACGGCATCGGCTGACTCTAAATATTTGGGCGTAAAGAGGGTGTCAGCAGGTAATGGACCCTGTATATTGATACCTTGTTTCTTTAAAGTCTGTAATGTAGGTGCAATAATTTCCAATTCTTCTCGTCCTAAGTGTCCGTTTTCACCTGCGTGAGGATTGAGTCCGCAAACTAAAATCTTTGGCTCAGGTAAGCCAAAGCGATGCTGTAAGTCATTATTCAAGATAGTGATAACGCGAGTTAACCGGTCAACAGTAATTGCATTGCTAACTTCAGAAAGTGGTAAATGGGTTGTAGTCAGTGCTACTCGTAGCCCTGGCGTTGCCAACATCATAACAGGATGGCCGCCAGTAATATCGGCTATAAATTCTGTGTGACCACTGAATGGAATGTTCGCATCATTAATAATAGCCTTGTGAACGGGGGCAGTAACCATGGCATCAAATATATTATCCATGCATCCCTGAGTAGCTAGTTTAATGGTTTCAATGACATAACTGCTGTTGCCTGGGTTTAATTGAGCGCAAATAGCATTGTGTTTGAGTGAAACAGGTAAAACAGTGATTGAACCGGGAGTACTTGCTTGAGGTTTTTTTGAAGCATCGAATAAATTAATCGATATGATCAGTTTAAGTTGTGCTGCACGCTGAATTATTAACTCAGGGTCTGCTATCATTACAATTTCGCATAACTGTTTTTGTTGCGAAAGTTGAATGCATAAGTCTGGACCAATTCCTGCTGGTTCACCTGGAGTTAAGGCTATGCGTTGGACTGGAGGCGCAATTTTCATGAGAGTAGGCTATAAATGGTTTTAATGAAACTCGCTATTTTATCGCTAACAAGCGTTGCATTGAGTTTTTATTAATTGATGAGGATATATGAAGAAAGGCCATCTGATTTTAAATTTTTCCAAATTTGTTACCGCCCACCCCTGGTGGATTTTGCTATTAGTCATTATTGCAGTCTTAAGTATGGGGGCCGGAGTTGTTAAATTGGAATTTGATAATGATTATCGGGTATATTTTAGTAAAGAAAACCCACAATTACAGGCATTTAATGCGATTCAGAATACATATAACAAATCAGACTCAGTTCTGTTCGTGTTGCAACCTGAAGATGGTAATATTTTTACCTCGAAAACATTGCAGGCGATTCAAACTTTAACAGAAAAATCCTGGCAGTTACCCTATTCAAGTCGAGTCGATTCTGTCACTAATTTTCAGCATACGCAAGCTAATGGAGATGATTTGCTGGTTGCTGATTTAGTTGTTGATCCTTTTGTTTCTGCTGCGGAAATAGAGAAAATCAAGCAGGTAGCATTACATGAACCCTATCTGGTTAATCGGTTAGTGGCTAAGCAAGGACATGTTGCGGGTGTCAATGTCATTATACAATTACCTGGAGAAAGCCCGAATGAAGTCATGGAAGTCGCCATGAATGCTAGAGAATTGTCTGCTGAAATTGAAGCGCAGTTTCCAGGCATGAAAATCCATTTGACGGGTATGGCCATGATGAGTAACGCCTTTAATGAATCAGCCATGAATGACAATAAATTGCTGGTTCCTATTATGTATATGATTGTTACTTTGACTCTGTTGCTATGTTTGCGATCAATCACTGCAACAATTGCAGTTGTTGTTTTAATTGTATTTTCTGTTATTTCTGCACTAGGAATTGCCGGTTGGCTAGATTTATCTTTAACACCAACATCAGCAATAGCGCCTACCATAATTTTGACGATGGCAGTGGCCGACTGTGTGCATCTTCTTGTTACACAACTGCATAATATGCGTATTGGACATGAAAAAAAACAGGCCATACAGGAAAGTTTAAGAATTAATTTCCAACCGATTTTTTTAACCAGTCTGACCACAGCGATTGGTTTTTTAAGTATGAATTTTAGTGATGCCCCCCCTTTTAGAGACCTGGGTAATATCGTGGCTATGGGGGTAATGTTGGCCTGGTTGTTGTCAATAACTTTTTTGCCAGCAATGATGACGATTTTACCGGCGAAGGTTAAATTAAAAGATGATCTGGATAATTCCGGGATGAAGCACATCGCAGAGTGGGTGATTCGGTATCGTAAACCTTTATTAATAGTCAATGGAATTATTGCTTTAGTAATGATGTCATTTGTACCGAAAAATCAGTTAAATGATGAATTTGTAAAGTATTTTGATCAAACTACTGAATTTAGGCAAGCGACCGATTTCCTGAATAACAATATGGGTGGTATGTATACCATTGAGTTTTCAATTCATGCCTTAGAAAAGGGTGGGGTTAATGAACCAAAGTTTTTACAGGATGTACAAGGATTGATTGATTGGCTGTTGATTCAACCTGAAACTATCCATACTAATACGCTGACAGATATATTCAAACGATTGAATAAAAATATGCATGGAGATGATGATGAATGGTATCGGTTACCTGCAGAACGTGAATTGGCTGCACAGTATTTGTTGATGTACGAAATGTCATTACCCTATGGATTGGATTTGAATGACCAGATTAATATTGATAAATCGGGTATTCGCGTTATTGCAACCTTAGAGAGTATGAGCTCAAACAGTATGTTAGCTGTTGAAGATCGTATTAAGCAGTGGATGGCGCTGAATATGAGTGAGTATAAAGTCGAGTTGGCGAGTCCTATACTGATGTTTTCGCATATAGGTAGTCGAAATATTATTCGTATGGTTATGGGTTCTGGTTTAGCCTTAATATTAATTTCTTTTCTACTGATGATTGCTTTTAAATCCATTAAACTGGGTTTGATTAGCCTGATTCCTAATCTGGTACCTGCTGGTATAGCTTTTGGTATCTGGGGCTTGATTGATGGACAAATTGGGTTGGGATTGTCAGTAGTGACGGGTATGACTTTAGGTATAGTTGTTGATGATACCGTGCATTTTATTAGTAAATACAGGCACGCTCGGATTGAAAAGGAAATGAGTAGTCAGGATGCGGTGCGTTATGCTTTTGCAACAGTTGGAGTTGCTTTATGGATAACATCGGCTGTATTGGTAGGGGGATTTATGATACTGAGTCTATCCCATTTTTTATTGAATTCCCAAATGGGCTTAATGACCGCGATAACCATAGCAGTTGCTCTGGTTCTGGATTTGTTATTTTTACCTCCTTTGCTAATGTATATGGATAAAAAGTGAGAGCGTATTTTTGTTGGGTTGAGTTGGGCTTTCTGTAATGATTTCATGTAGTAAAAAAGTTGCACTTTTATGATTAACATAAGAAAATGGTAATACTATAATTAGATAGAGGATGTGATATGAGAAATTTAATTCGTTTTATAATTCTGTTAATGCCTGCACTGGTCTCGGCGCAAGGTTTTCCTGGCGTTGACCCTCAGAAAATGCAAGAGATGATGGAAAAGGCGAAAGAAATGCAGCAATGTATGGGAAAGGTGGATCAGGTCAAGATACAAGCTTTTAAGCAGCGTGGAAAACAAATGTCTGCAAAAATTAAAGCCTTGTGTGCGGCTGGGAAGCGTGAAGAGGCAGTGACTGAGGCGTTGTCATATAGTAAAGAGCTGGCATCCGATTCTACTATGAGCGATGTAAAAAAATGTGGAAAAATAATGGAAGGATTCATGCCTGATTTATCATCGGTTGAGCCGACTAATGAGCAAGACAGTTCAACAGGCCATATTTGTGATAAATAAGGCAGAGTAGTTTCCAGTCTGTATAAACCGTCCTAAAGGCTGTTGCATATAATGTCCTTCTCCAAGGAAGAAAGCTGGGTGGGGGGAACAATGCAAGAATTTTAATATAACTCAAAATGACTATTAACCTATCGCGCAGGTTATTCTCGATTTTGACGTTTCATTAGGTAAATTCACAAACGGTGTCATACCGACCAGCGCGAGGAATCTTGACTCTAAGCACAACTTGAGCAACAAGATTTCTCCCTCTAGTCGAAATGACAACCGATTTAAAGTTTGATCTGTGCTTTGTTAATAGCCATATTACTCAATATTTAACTCTTTAATCTTTCTGGTTAGAGTATTTCTTCCGTATCCCAGTAATAAAGCGGCCTCATTTCTTCTGCCAGAGGTATGTTGTAACGCAGATTTAATAAGTATGTTTTCAACCTCGGGAATTATGGTTTTAGCCACATCTGTCTGACCCATTAACAATTTATTTTTTATTGCCTTTTCCAGTAAAGTTTCCCACTTGTCATCGATTTCGGCAGAACTTTCTTTATCTACTTTACCTAGTTCAGGCGGGAGGTCTTCCAGATGAATTTCTCTTCCAGATGCCATGACTGTTAACCAGCGACAAATGTTTTCCAGTTGTCTGACATTTCCTGGCCAGGGCAGATCCCTCAAATAGGATTCTGTTTCAGGTTTTAGTATTTTTGTTTCACTATTAAGTTCTATAGCGGCAAGATTGAGGAAATGTCGCATTAATAGCGGGATGTCCTGTTTTCGATCTCGTAGCGGAGGAATATGAATGCGAATGACATTTAAACGGTGAAATAAATCTTCTCTAAACAGGCCTTTTTCGACTAAAGATTCCAGGTTCTGGTGAGTTGCTGCAATTATGCGTACATCAACTTTAACAGAAGTATGTGCACCAATGGGGTAAAATTCATTGTCAGATAGTACGCGTAACAATCTTGTTTGTAGTTCAGCTGGCATATCACCAATTTCATCTAAAAACAAAGTGCCCCCATTGGCCTGTTCAAAGCGTCCAGACCTTCGTGCGTGCGCACCCGTGAAAGATCCTTTTTCGTGACCAAAAAGTTCAGATTCCATAAGGTCTTTTGGAATTGCAGCCATGTTCAGGGCAATAAATGGCTTTTTGCTTCTTGGACTGTGTCGGTGTAAAGCTTTGGCTACCAGTTCTTTTCCTGTGCCAGATGCCCCATTGATTAAAACAGTAATATGAGAACGAGCTAAACGACCAATTGCACGAAATACTTCCTGCATAGCAGGCGCTTCACCAATTATTTCAGGCGCTTCTTCGATGGGTTCAGGTTCGTTAGTCTCGGGAATGGCTTGTTGCTTGCTTTGCAGGCAGGCTCTTTGTACAACCTCAACCACTTCATTGATATCAAAAGGCTTGGGTAAATATTCAAAAGCACCCCCATGAAAAGCTGAAACAGCGCTATCCAAATCGGAATGAGCCGTCATCACTATAACGGGTAGGTCAGGATGCTGGTGTTGTACTTTTTTTAATAATTCAAGCCCATCCATACCAGGCATTCTAATATCGGTAATGAGTGCATCAGGTATATCATGATTTAACGCGTCTAATAAATTAAGTGCGCTTGAAAAGCTATTAGTCTTAATTGATGCTTTCTGTAAAGCTTTTTCAAGCACCCAGCGGATGGATTTGTCATCATCAACTACCCAGACTAAATCAGGATTATTCATGGTTATTTTCCAGGGGTAAGTAGATTGAGAATATGGTATTTCCTGGCTCACTTTCGCATTCAATAAGTCCATTATGTTGATTGATGAGTGATTGTGCTATTGATAAGCCGAGCCCCGTACCTTCAGCCCGGCTGGAAATCATAGGGTAAAAAATCTGGTTCATCAGGCTGCTATCAATGCCTGGGCCATTGTCGATAATGTCTATTTTAGCGGTTAACTTATATTGTTTACGCCCAATAGTCATATTGCGCTGAATACGGGTTTTAAGAGTAATTTTTCCTGTTTTTTGCATAGCCTGAACAGCATTTTGAACAATATTAAGTACAGCTTGAATGAGTTGGTTTTTATCGGCTTTTAATTGAGGAATGCTGGGGTCATAGTCAATACTAATAATAATTTCATTACTAACCTCTACGTTAACCAGTTGTCTAACGCGCTCAAGAACTTCGTGAATATTTAAAGTATCTTTTTTTGATGGTTTGTTAGGCCCGAGCATTTTGTCCATCAAAGACTTTAAACGGTCAGATTCCTGAATTATTATTTGGGTATATTCTTTTAATTCAGGATCTTGTAATTCTAAATCAAGTAATTGAGCTGCACCTCTTATTCCTCCAAGAGGATTTTTAATTTCATGAGCTAAACCTTTTGCCAACATCCGACTGACATTCTGTTGAGCAATGAGTTGTTGCTCTTTGCTAATGCGTAACTGTCTATCGACTTGTTGCAGTTCGACCAGGATTTCGTTGAGTTGTCCGTTTTCTATGAGTGGTGTGGCGCTAAAGTTAATGGTGGTTACTTGATTAAGCTGAGTCAGGTTCAGTTCTCTATCAACTAAGGGTTCATTCATCGTTAAGCATTGTTGCAAGTCATTTAATAAAGCTGAGTCAGATGATTTAAATAGTTTGTTTGCACTAAGTCCTAGTAAATGTTTCGCACTGTCAGCCAGTAAAATTTCACCCGCGGTATTTATATAGGTCAGTATTAATTGGCGATTAAATAATAAAATCGCTCCATTGAGATGAGCAAGTATCTTTTGATGCACGATGACAGGTTGATGGGTTGGATTAATTTCTTATGAAGCAAATTTCATACCAGTTGAATGCACATGAATAGCAAGGCTGGTCAGTGGCTTATTTGTAATGTATGTGCCTGAAGTTGCTGTAACTTGGCGATGTATGAGTAGACAGTATAAGGAGTTATGGCTGCTTTATAAACAAAAAACGCCCCAGAAAGGGGCGTTTTTTGTTGCTTGTGCTACAAAGCAGCTCTGATTCGAGCTTACAGGCTGTAGTACATATCAAATTCTACAGGATGTGTGCTCATGCGCAGACGTTGAACTTCTTCGTGTTTTAGTTCAATGTAACCATCAATTGCGTCATCAGTGAATACTCCTCCGCGAGTTAAGAATTCACGGTCTTCATCTAATTCTTTCAATGCTTCATCGAATGAGAAGGCCACTTGTGGAATTTCTTTTTCTTCTTCTGGTGGAAGATCGTATAAATCTTTATCCATTGCATCACCAGGATGGATTTTGTTTTGTATGCCATCCAGGCCAGCCATTAACATCGCAGCAAAACATAAATATGGGTTTGCAGTAGAGTCGCCGAAACGAAGCTCGATGCGGCGACCTTTTGGATTATTTACAAAAGGAATACGAATAGATGCTGAACGGTTACGGGCAGAATAAGCAAGCATAACCGGTGCTTCAAAACCAGGAACCAGACGTTTGTAACTGTTGGTTGATGCGTTAGCAAATGCATTAAGTGCTTTAGCGTGTTTGATAATACCGCCAATGTAGAACAGGGCAGTTTCGGATAAGCCACCATACAAGTCACCTGAGAACAGGTTTTGACCATCTTTAAATATAGATTGGTGAACGTGCATACCGTTGCCGTTGTCACCTACTAAGGGTTTAGGCATGAATGTTGCTGTTTTACCGTATGCGTGGGCAATATTAGCTACAACATATTTCAGTTCCAGAACTTCATCGGCTTTAGAAACAAGGGTATTGAATTTAGAACCAATTTCACATTGTCCTGCCGTTGCTACTTCATGGTGGTGTACCTCAGTAGTTTGCCCCATTTCTTCAAGAACCAGGCACATGGCAGAGCGCATGTCTTGTAAAGAGTCAACAGGCGGGACGGGAAAGTAGCCGCCTTTTACACCTGGACGGTGACCGATATTACCGTCCTCATAGATTTTTTCAGAGTTCCAGCCTGCTTCTTCTGAGTCAATTTTATAACCACAGCTGCCCATATCTGTATTCCAGCGGACATCATCGAATATGAAGAATTCATTTTCAGGGCCAAAAAAAGCAGCGTCAGCAATACCGGTTGATTGCATGTAAGCTTCAGCACGTCTAGCAATTGAGCGAGGGTCGCGTTCATAACCTTGCATGTCTTTAGGTTCAATAATGTCGCAACGTAAGATCAACGTGGTGTCGTCAAAAAATGGGTCTAAAACAGCAGTTGAAGGATCTGGCATTAAGATCATGTCAGATTCATTAATGCCTTTCCAGCCTGCGACTGAAGAGCCGTCAAACATATTGCCTTCTTCGAAGGTGTCTTCATCTATAGAGTGAGCAGGGAAGGTTACGTGTTGCTCTTTGCCGCGGGTATCACAAAAACGAAAATCAACAAATTTGACATCGTTTTCCTGAATCATTTTAAGAACGTTATCTACTGACATTTAACTTGTCTCCGATGGGTTGTTTTTATAGTTTGAATAGTTTTAAAAAAAACTTCTATAACCATACCATTTTTTCCGTAACTAAGGCTAATAAAAAAACGGGGCATTAAGCCCCGTTTTAATTTTTATTACTTAATTCTACCTGGTTGCATTTGAATGGGTGCTATACAAAAGTATCTTCGTAGTGTGCGTTGTACGCACCATTTCGGCAATAGAAAGATAAAAAATAATTTGGGTGCGTGCAACGCAGCCTACATTTATAATCTGACAAAGTAGAATTAAGGGAAAACATTTAGAAAGTTGTTGATAAAGTAGCGACAGCGCGACCGTCTTGTATATTACTGTCATTAGACTGGTCTGTTTCTGTGTATGCTACTTCAGCATTAAAAGCGCCAAAATCTCTTGCTATACCCGCCTTCCAGTCCCAATAATCATCGCCTAGGTTGGCGGTGTCTTTTTGGTTGTAGTAGCCTGCATGACCAAGAAGTATAATGCTGCCAAGTGATTCAGGGAGAGTGTAGTCAACGGACATATCGGTATATTCACCCGCTCTTGGGGTGTCAATTTTTAAACCGTAATAATAATATGCGCTTACATTTAGGTTTTCAACTGGTGATATTGAGCTACCAAAATATAATTCTGTGAAATTCGCGTCCGATGCGGATGTGTATTCATAATGAAGAATACCCATATCATAGGTTAATGCAAAAGGAAGTGCGCCGCCAAAATTTGTTTCTCTAGAGAATCCAGCGTATAAATCCAACTCCATACTAGACTGGTTTTTAAATTCGTAGCTAGAAGCCCATACACCGATATAAGCACCAGATTCGTGAGCAATATCAAAAGAACCTTGGATTGCCGGTTCATTATTAGTCTGTGACACGCCACGCCAGATGTAGTCAGTAGTTAAAGCAACACTGGCACTGGTAGTGAAGCCGTCTGGTAACATGGCTGAAGATGAGTTACCACCTAAAGACCTGGAGATCGTCGCTACAATCCGACCATCGTTTCGACTTTGGCTGCCTCCATAAATGCCCCCAGCAGCAGAAACAGGGTCACCAGTATTATCAGTGTCAAAGTAAGCCACTTCAAAGTTAAAGCCGCCTATGTCCTTTGCTACTCCGATTTTCCAATCCCAATAATCATCACCCCAAACACTAGTATCTTTTTGGTTGTAATAACCCGCATGGGCTAAGATGGTAATTCCACCCAGCTCATCAGGAAGTGTATAGTCGGCAGAAATATCAGTGTATTCACCCGGGCGGGTATGGTCTATTTTTAAGCCGTAATAGTAATAAGTGCTAAAGTTAAAATTCTCTATCGGTGAGATTGATCCGCCAAAATATAATTCAGTAAAGCCTAGGTCTGGTGATGCAGTGTATTCATAGCGTAATACCCCAGCATCATATCCAAAAGCAAAAGGAAGTACGCCACCAAAATCAGTTTCGTTTGCAAAGCCGCCATATATATCCAGCTCCATGCTTGTGTTTTGGTCGCCAAATTCGACATTAGATCCCCAAACACCCACATATGCACCCGATTCATGCGCCAAACCAAATGAGCCTTGAATAGCGGGATCATTATTAGTCTGTGATACACCCCGCCACATGTAATCAGTAGTTAGTGCAGCACTCGCAGAGGGTGTAAATCCGTAAAATGAATTATCTTCATCAGTAGCAAAGGAGACTGAACTTGTTGCAAGTAGTGCAATTGCAACAGAGAGATTGGTTTTTTTCATGATGATTCCTTGTTATTTAGTTGTCTTTTATTAAGCAATAAAAATGCCAAAAAATATATCGCTATATATCAAGTATTTAAGTATTTTATCTAGAATTAAGAGTAGTATAGCGCTCTGTGTTGGTGCGGCAAGAAATGTTGCAATTACGCAACACAAAAATTCCTTTTAATATAAGTCAATGATTGTTAAGGTGTTTTTTATTTGTGTTTATCCCGCTAGCTTTTGTTTTTAAAATAAGAGTTGTAAAAAAAACAGGAGTGTAATAATAAATGCTATAAAACAAATGGTTACACAGTTGGCGCTCTTTATTGGTGCGGTCTTGAGGGTTTTTGCACCAATATAGGTGTATTTGTGAGGCCAAATTCTCAAGTTACTGATTAAAGCTGAGGTAAAAGGTTGGCATGCTAAATGCATTTGTTATTTGACAAATTATGTTTAATCGTTATTGCAAAGAGGGTGCTTATGAAATTAATAACCGCTGTTGTTAAGCCTTTCAAATTAGATGATGTGCGTGAAGCGCTTTCTGATATTGGGGTTTCTGGAATTACAGTCACTGAAGTTAAAGGGTTTGGTCGTCAAAAAGGACATACGGAGCTCTATAGAGGAGCCGAATATGTGGTTGATTTTCTTCCAAAAGCAAAAATAGAAGTTGCAGTAGGTGACGACTTGGCTGAGCAAGCTGTTGAGGCAATTACCAAAGCAGCTAATACAGGTAAAATAGGGGATGGTAAAATCTTCGTTTCTAATTTAGAACAAGTTGTCCGTATTCGTACCGGTGAAACTGGCGAAGAAGCTTTATAAATAATAACTAAAAAAGAGGTGACAAATGGAAGCTTTAAATAAATTAGCTGAGTTGAGCTATGCGCTCGATACGTTCTACTTTTTAATGAGTGGGGCATTGGTAATGTGGATGGCCGCAGGATTTGCCATGCTGGAAGCAGGTTTGGTACGTGCTAAAAATACCACAGAAATTCTAACTAAAAACATTGCTTTATTCGCAATTGCCTGCATCATGTATATGTTGTGTGGTTATAACATTATGTATCCAGGAGAAGCAGTTAACAGTGTGTGGCCAGGTATTAGCTTTTTATTAGGCGAAGATAATTCAGTAGAAGCAGTATTGGGTAGTAAAGGTGAGACATATTATTCCAAAATGTCTGATTTCTTTTTTCAGGTTGTATTTGTTGCAACAGCAATGTCTATAGTGTCAGGTGCGGTTGCTGAACGGATGAAATTGTGGGCATTTTTGGTTTTCGCAGTGGTTATGACCGGTTTTATTTATCCTTTGCAAGGCTACTGGAAATGGGGCGGTGGTTTTCTTGATGAACTGGGTTTTCTGGATTTTGCAGGATCCGGTGTTGTGCATTTATGTGGAGCTACTGCTGCTGTAGCTGGTGTCATGTTGCTAGGTGCCCGTAAAGGTAAATATGGAGAGAATGGTGAAATACATCCCATTCCAGGTTGTAATATGCCATTAGCTACTTTGGGAACATTTATTTTATGGCTGGGCTGGTTTGGATTTAATGGTGGTTCAGAATTAAAGCTTTCTGATGTGGGTGAAGCAAATGCTGTTGCTATGGTATTTGTAAATACCAATGCCGCTGCCGCTGGTGGTGTTGTTGCTGCGTTACTTACGGCACAAATGATGTTTGGTAAAGCGGATCTGTCTATGACTTTAAACGGTGCCTTAGCTGGATTGGTTGCCATTACAGCTGAGCCGTTGACTCCAACTCCATTGGTCGCGACATTAATTGGGGCTGTTGGAGGGTTGCTTGTTGTGCTTTCAATTATAACTATTGATAAGTTAAAGCTTGATGATCCTGTGGGAGCGACTTCTGTGCATGGGGTTGTGGGGATATGGGGTTTATTAGCGGTGTGCATTTCAAATCCCGATGCAACACTTAAAGCCCAGTTGATTGGTATAGTGAGTATTGCTGGTTTTGTGTTTATTGCGAGTTTTATCACCTGGTATATCATAAAATTAATTATGGGTGTTCGAGTGAGTGAAGAAGATGAATATCAAGGGGTTGATTATTCAGAGTGTGGTATGGAGGCTTATCCAGAGTTTACTGATTCTAGTAAAGGATAAGTTTTGTAAATATTTTTTTACAAGATTTTAAAAAAAGCGGATGCATTAGCATCCGCTTTTTTTTTGCACTAAATAAAGATGTTTTTTATACAGTATTGCATTAATTTAAGATTTGTTAATTGTATGTTTGGGTATAATTCTCTATGATTGCGTTACAACCTCATTAAGGTTCAGTTTTATTACAGACAACCAGGAATAATATGAAATTAATAACAGCAATAATAAAACCATTCAAACTGGATGATGTTAGGGAGGCTCTATCTGAAATTGGTGTTGCAGGGGTAACGGTAACAGAAGTTAAGGGGTTTGGTCGGCAAAAAGGGCATACTGAGTTATATCGAGGTGCTGAATATGTTGTGGATTTTTTACCTAAAGTTAAACTGGAAATTGCTGTGGATGAAGGCATTGTTGATCAAGCGGTTGAAACAATAGTAAACGCAGCAAATACCGGAAAAATTGGTGATGGAAAAATATTTGTAACCAGTCTAGAACAGATAATACGTATTAGAACGGGAGAAACAGGGCCTGATGCTATTTAGAGAGTAACATTATAGAATGTTGCTATTTGCTGGATTAGTTGATGCTGAAAGTTGGTCGACTGGACAAAGCGAAGTGTGACCCGCATGAGGCATTAAATCCGTGCTCTTTTTTTATACAACTAAGATTTTACATGTTAGATCATTAGACAAATGAATTTTAAAAATAATTATAAATTACTATTAGGTTTGCTATTGTTGCCGGGTATTGCAAGCGCAGCTGAGATAAATCAAGCAAACACAGCGTGGATATTAACATCAACAGCGTTAGTTTTATTTATGACGTTACCCGGCTTATCTCTGTTTTATGCAGGATTGGTTAGAAGTAAAAACGCGTTGTCAGTGTTGATGCAGTGTTTTGCCATAACCTGTATTGTTTCCATTTTATGGCTGGCGGGGGTATACAGCTTCATTTTTACCGATGGTGGTGAATTACAGAAATTCATCGGTGGAGCATCTAAAGTTTTTATGCCTGATTTGGGTACTGACAGTTTAACAGGCGATATTCCAGAGACTGTATTCTTTATGTTTCAGATGACTTTTGCCATTATTACTCCGGCTTTGATTGTGGGTGGTTTTGCGGAAAGAATGAAGTTTTCAGCAATGCTCTGGTTTAGTGCATTATGGTTGGTTATTGTTTACATGCCTGTATGTCACTGGGTTTGGGGTAGTGGTTGGCTGGCAGATCTGGGGGTTATGGATTTTGCCGGGGGAATTGTTATTCATATTAATGCGGGTGTCGCAGCTCTAGTGACAGCGTTAGTATTAGGTAACAGAAAAGGTTTTCCAACTACGCCTATGCCTCCGCATAATATGACTATGGTAGTCACTGGTGCTGGCATGTTATGGGTAGGCTGGTTTGGGTTTAATGCGGGTAGTGCATTAACAGCAGATGGTTCGGCTGGAATGGCTATGCTGGTAACACATATTGGTGCGGCAGCAGGTTCATTAACCTGGATGTTTATAGAATGGGTAAAATTTGGCAAGCCGAGTGTATTGGGCATAGTTACTGGGATGGTGGCAGGTTTAGGTACGATTACACCGGCTTCCGGTTTTGTTGGGCCGGCAGGTGCCTTAGTCATTGGAGTGGCGGCAGGCACAGTTTGTTTTTTCGCTACTCAGTATATTAAACGTGTTCTGAAAATTGATGATTCACTGGATGTATTCCCTGTGCATGGTGTCGGTGGTATTACCGGTTCATTGTTAACAGGTGTTTTTGCTGCCAGCAGTTTAGGTGGATTAGGCTTACCTGATGGTGTCTCTATAGTCGATCAAGTAAGTGTTCAGGCTTTAGCAATTGTGGTTACTATTGCCTGGAGTGCTGGTTTCAGTTATCTTATTTTAAAAATAATTGATAAATGTATTGGATTACGCGTATCTGCTGATGAAGAGGTTGAAGGTTTAGATATTGTGTTGCATGAAGAAACGGGATATCACAACCTTTAGTTAGGGAGAGGATAATAAATAATCATCCAAATATCATGCAGTATTTTTATCCTTGTTTAAATTTTCTCAAGAGAAGCATAGTTGTTCTCAGTGACGATTGAGAAGGTTTAAACAAGGATAAAAAGGCAAGTGAGATTGGATGATTATTTGTTCCGCCTCCCTTAGGAATGCGCGCAGAATAATCTGAACAATTGGCTTTGTATTTTGTCTGTCTTCTTCGTTGTAGAAAGGGTTCCGTAGCTTGCTACGCGCCCATTTCCACGCCTTGAATACGAACAAACTACTTCGCCAATTGCCCAACTTATTCTGTGCACCTCCCTTAGCTTCAACTGCTATAAACTTAGAAAAATCAGTTGGTTCATGGTTTCTATAATTCCGCGTTCGACTGATCTTATCTAGGATAAATGAATACTGCTCTTAGCCCTCCCTTCTGAAGAGGCATAGAACGTTTTTATTCATCTATCCAAAGTGGTTGAAGAGCAAGTTCTGTTTTTATGTGGATGAGCCACACTTTCCTTCGCCGCATTTTCCTTCCATGTTTTTATCTGATTTTTTCATTTTCGGCATGGGTTTGTTTCCTGCACATTGTCCCTCAACTGTTTTTTCTTCAGAACCTTTCATCATGGTATTGCCGCACTTTCCTTCGCCGCATGAACCATCTTTCATTTTTACAGTACTATCTTTTTCAGAATCTGCTTTTGCTGTTTGCATATAGCCAGCAGATAGCTCGGTTACTGCAAAGGGGTTCGCATCTATGTCTGTGTTAGGTTCTGCTTGTATTGCAGTTGAGGTTAAACCTGATACCAGTGTGCTGCCCACAGCAATAGCAAAAGGTGTTTTGATTGATTTTTTCATGCTTTTTCCTTAGTGAAGTGATAACAAGTAAATTAAATTTGTTAGCTTAGTCAAAAGAAGCACTTAATCTTACATAATATTATAATATATTACTAGACTAAGGCTATAACTAAAAGTATCAATATACTTTTATAAAGAATGTGCTGGGTATGGTAAAAGACTGGAGAAATAACGAGGGGGAGTAGCTTTAGCGTTTAAAGGCCTTTTATCAAGAAATGATAAAAGGCCTTAACAACTTAGTTTTCAGTTGAATAGTCGTTTTTAAATCTTTTAACTTCGTGTAATGCTGCAGCATTACTTTCTAAGGTTGTACTTGCACCTTTCAATTCTAAATGCTTAGTTTCATCAGCTTTTAACATTAAAACTAAAGTGATAGATAGAGCAGCGCAAATACCTAAGATTACATAGAAATTACTTTTTTCTTGTTCAGCCATTGTTAAATCCTCAAATAGTGTTGATTTATATTATTTTTAAATCTCCCTTTCCTCAAAGGGAGGGTGGCAACTTAAGTATCTTAAGCTGCTTGTCGAGCGAATTATTATTTTTCCGACGGTGTATTTTAAACATAACTACTGGGTTTGTGCAAAGTTATTATGAATTATTTTTTTTGACAGTTTTTCTTAGTATATTGGTTATACTTTAAATGATGAGTTATCCTTTGTTTTTAATAAGGTAAATTAGTAAGTATTTAACTAGCGAGGAAAGGAGTAGCAAGTGTTTGAAATTGCCGAGTTAGGGCATACTGTCAAAAAATCTGTTTATAAGAGTCAAATACCTGAACTCAGAACAGAATTATTACTTACTCAGGAAAAACTTAAGCATAGTGATTTCTCTGTTATCATTTTAATCTCGGGTGTTGATGGCGGTGGAAAAGGCGATGTTATTAATTTGCTGAACGAGTGGATGGACCCTCGTTTTATAAGAACCGTAGCATTTGGTAAGCCTTCAGATGAGGAAAATGAACGCCCCAAGTTTTGGCGTTATTGGCGGACATTACCCGCCAAGGGCTTAGTGGGGGTTTATGTAGGCTCGTGGTATAGCGACCCGATTTCACAGCGAGTCTATGGTGATATAGACATCAATCGATTACATCTGGATTTAATACATATTCGTCAATTAGAACAAGAGCTTATTGATGATGGAACGTTGATAATTAAATGCTGGTTACACTTGAAAAAAAGTGCGCAAAAGAAACGTTTGCAATTGCTGGAAAAAAACTCGGAAACCCGGTGGAAAGTAACTGATCGCGATAAAAAACATTTGTCGATGTATGATGATTTTGTAAAAGTTGCCGAGAATGTATTAACAGAGACAAGTACGGGAGATTCGCCTTGGTTAATTGTCGATGGCTCTGATCTTCGCTATAGCAGTTTAACCGTAGGCAAGCATATTTTAAGTCGTATCGAACAACATATGCAGCTCAGGGAAATAGCAAAACAGCAGAAAACAAAAGTACCGATTAGCCAAATTTCTAACTTGTTACAACAGAATTTGCTGGATTCTCTAGATTTGTCTTTGCAGCTGGAGAAAAAAACCTATAACAATTTGTTGTCTAAATATCAGGGCAAGCTAAATAAACTGGCTCGGCAAGCACATGAAATGCAAAGATCCAGTATTTTAGTTTTTGAAGGCTGGGATGCCGGAGGGAAGGGAGGGGCTATCAGACGATTAACCCATGCAATAGATGCCAGAAATTATCAAGTCATTTCTGTTGCGGCACCTACGGATGAGGAAAGACTACATCATTATTTGTGGCGCTTTTGGCGGCATATTCCCAGAGCAGGGCAGGTTACAATATATGATAGGAGTTGGTATGGTAGAGTGCTGGTTGAGCGGGTTGAAGGATTTGCCAGTGAAAATCAATGGAAACATGCCTACTCTGAAATTGTAAATTTTGAAGAAGCCTTGTCTGATCACGGCATTGTAATGCTAAAGTTTTGGTTGCATATAGATAAAGATGAGCAATTAAGGCGCTTTAAAGAACGTGAAAAAATAAGTTATAAAAAACATAAAATCACTGAGGAAGATTACCGTAATCGTGAAAAGTGGAATGATTATAATATCGCTGTAAATGAGATGGTGACTCGAACGAGTACGCAGAAAAACCCATGGATTATGGTTGAGGGGAATGATAAAAAATATGCACGTGTAAAGGTAATACGGGCATATTGTGAGCGATTGGAAAAATGCCTGGATGAAAAGAATTAAAGGTATCAATATTTATCGCCACAAAACTTATTGCATTTAAACTTGTATTGATAGAATTGATTGGCATTATGTTACAAAAATTAATAATCATCATTTGTCTGGTGTTACTTCAATCGGGCGCTGCTTCTGCCCATGTTGGATCTCATGGAGATGATGAATGTACTGTTAAAGTGGGGGAAATTGAACTTAGATTGAATGGGTATCAATTTAAGGGATCGAACCCAGATAGGCATTATTGTCGCCATTATCCCCATTTAGGACAGACTATTATCAGGATTGATTCAGTAACTGCTGACTTGAAGAGTATAGCGGTAGAACTGCAATTATTAAAACGAAAATCCTGGTTGGGTCTGATATTAAACGAAGATGATGCCTTTTCGGTCATTAAACATTTACCTATACAGTACTTTTCCAAACAGGTGGTTTCTATAGCAAGCGATATTCAACAGCGAGATATTTATGCAGTTAAATTGAGGTTGCATACCGCTGATGGTGAGATAGTAGAACAACAGTTTATGTTTTTTGTGGGCGTTCCGTTTGCTCAGGTTTTGGTGGCTATTTCTATTTTGTTATTATTGATAATCAGTTTTATTTTTTTGAAAGAATTAAGAAAAGCTTAAGGGAGATGAGTATTTATTACCATCTTCCTTAGGCAACTGGCAATAAATAACCTGCCCAGGTTGCGCAGGATTTTTATTTGTATTCAACTAACACATGGATGTGTGTAGGTAGAACAATGCATAATGCCATGGATGGCATGTAGTAGGGTAACGCATAACACCATGGACGGTGCGTAGTAGAACAACG
>Ga0256847_1000660_pt1 | contig 20679 bp, 17 predicted proteins | sample TeddybearmetaG_FD_189099 | JGI IMG/M metagenome (GOLD analysis project Ga0256847, IMG submission 189099) | Hydrothermal vent microbial communities from East Pacific Rise, Pacific Ocean - Teddybear | ecosystem: Environmental > Aquatic > Marine > Hydrothermal vents | place: Pacific Ocean: East... | reverse complement strand
ACCCATTCAAGCAATGCAGTAGCGATTAACTGATCGACGAATTTTTGCCAAAATAGATTCATTCAGGTTCAACATCGCTATTTAAAAACTTAGCCACAAACACTTGTTTACCATATGTCTCAAACGAGTATTGGATTATGTTTTTTAACAATGTCATCACGTGATCGATCTCACCAAATACTTGGGTACTCATAGTATTGGTGAAGCAATTTACTGTTGAATCTAAATTGAGTCGTTCGACGATGTCTTGAATGATCGGTAAGAAATTATCATCCAGCGGGTAGAGACTCAGTTCCAGGGATATATTCATAGCGTTTATTTAGCCTTTGTAGGAATAATGCATTTTTATTGAAATTCTTTGCTAAATACCAGACCAATAACTCTCGGTGCAGCGAACTGAAAATACCCGCCTCTTGTATAAAAGTCTCTCGGATCATTTCCGAAGCTGCCGAATCCTCGTGTTTTGATATCTTTGTTTGTTATGTTATTCGCGTAGACAGAAATCCTCCAGTCTTCTGTTTGATAATTGAGTCTTAGATTGACGATTTCATATTGATCGGATTTGAGATTATGTCGGTCAGAAAGGAAAAATTTGTCTTTTGATTCCACTTCTACATTAAAACTCAGCCTATCACTAAAATAATAGTGTGCCCCCAAAACGGCTTGATATTTTGTCGCGTGTGCTACCGATCGGCCGCTCAAGTCTACAGGAATAGGCGGGATAGCCTCTAGATCAGCGTCAATATGGGTGAAACTCATAAACGTATCGAATTGTGTGTCTAGAATACCTAAAGAAGCGTACAGATCAAGTTTATCCGTTGCTTGGTATCGAGTTTCAAATTCGATACCGCGACTACTTCCGAGAGCTGCATTTAGCGTTAAATCTGTAAAGTTACAAGGGCATACGCCGCCTTTTAGAATGGTTAAACCCGAATCAATCGAACGCACAATACTTTGTTTGGTTTGAATATCTTTCCTATCTTGGTAAAAAACAGACGCTTGAAAGGTTAAGCGATCGGCTAACCAAAGACCCTTAATACCAACTTCATAATTCCACATAAATTCGGTGTCAAAAAAACGATCTTTCTCATCGATTCCAGCATCTGCATTGAATCCACCATTTTTATAACCGCGTGAGACTAAACCATAGATCATTTGCTTATCGGAATAGTTATACTTAAGTGATATTTTTCCACCCCACAAATTCTCTTTTGGCGAAAAACGAGCATTGCTATTATCTGAATACTTGGCTCGGCGTTGCTCTAGTCTTAGACCCGTGGTTAAACTGAGCTTATTATTTAAGGGAATTATTGATTGACCGTAAACTGCGATATTTTTCGTAGAGAATTCACTGGTAAAATCAACCGGCTCAAATGTGTATTGACGCAACAAATCGATTTGCTGATCTCGAAAATAAAAACCCATTACCCAACTAAAATTTTCAACTGACTCAGCGACAGAATGCAGTTTAATATCAATACTAGCGTTGTCATTGTCGCGAGTATATTGATCAAAAGATGAATACCACCAATCAAAACCAAACAGATCTGAATCGCAAGCAGTATTGTCGCAAATACCGATATGACTCCAATCTTCATCATAGCCGTAATTGAGCTTAGAATTAGCTAAACTAACAACTGTTTCTAACCAGTATTTTTCATTTAAAACCCAATCAATACTTGCCGCAAACGCTTTTGTTTTTTGTTGATCAAAACCCGGCTGATCGGATAAAGTGGTGCGGTTTGAGTCGAGACTAAAGGCGTCATAACCATTGTCAATATCGACCAAAAATAGACTAGTGGTCAGAGTTATGTTTTCTGAAATTTCAGACACAATCTTTCCTCTTACACTCAGCTCATCGAGATTATTAGTATCCGAGCGATTCAAAAAGCTATTCTTCATATAACCATCTGATTGATAGTGTTTTATCGCGAATCTATAACCTGATTGAGCTGAAATAGGCCCACTGATCACCACTGATAATTCTCTTCCTGAAAATTCTTCAACGCTCAACGTTAGTTTGGAATAAAGACTATCTGTCGGCACATTTGAAACTAGATTAATTAAGCCGGCAAGACCATTGGCACCATATAACGTACCTTGAGGCCCGCGCAAAATTTCGACTTGTTGTAAATCTAAGGTGGTGGCAGCAGTGGCAATACCGGTAAGGTCAATACCATCTAACACGACTCCAACCGAGTAGTTAACCGGTTCTCTAAATTCACTCCGTTCACCAATCCCTCTGATTTGAATAAATCTTCCACGCGAAGCACCCGTTGCAAAATTAACATTAGGAGCAAGATTGAGGAGATCGGTAAGATGTTGAGCATTTCTATTTTGAATAACGGACTGATCAATAACGGTGACACTACTGGCTAAATCAAGCAGCTCGGAGTCTTCGAGTTCCGCAGTCACAACCAGTATCTTGCCACTATCAGCGATTGAGTCATCAGCAAAAATGATACTGGGAAACAACACGCAGGCTAGCACTAAACAGCCTGATAGCTTAAAACGATCGGGTTTATTCATTATGATCTCCAAAATTGTCAATATTTTTAACAATTACATTTATGGAGATCCGGTGAGACGATGGTCAAGAAGGTAAGGTCAGAAAGGTTATTTAGAGATCCTACCACCTGTCCCTACGCCGGCATTAACCGGATCAGGTTCAAAGGGTACGAATCTCAGGTTCTAATCAAAACTCCTAGTTAAGTATTAGAACCGCCCCTCAGGTTGAGGATGAATTATAAGACAAAATAACGGGCTAGTCCAAAATAATTTACAGAATAATCTTGTCGGTTACTTGATTCCGGACAATTTGATCGAATTTTTCTTTTACTTGTTGAATAGAAATTCGCCCCATCAGATTGTCTCCTTTGACGCGCATTCCCCATCTGTTTTCTAAGACATTATTTCCCGTTTGTTCCTTTAGTACTTGCTCATAAACAGAAACGCAATTGTCGCGAGAAAGATAAGGGCCTGTTCTATTGAAATTGCTATGTGCATACAAACCAATAACGGACGTATCAACCATCGTCGCCATATGGCAGGGGCCAGAATCGGGTGACAATACAAGTTTTGCATTTTTAATTAATGCTAACAATTGTGGTAGTGATGTTTGACCCATTAGATTGTTGATTGGAGCGTTACTTGCTTCACATATATCCGTTGCCAGGCTTTTTTCCAGTTCAGTTTGTCCGCCAGACAGGCAAATATTAAAACCCTTACTTGTCGCATGATCCGCAATTGCTGCATAACCATCAACAAGCCAATTTCGCTCAGCTTTACTAGCCGCAGGTGAAATAACTATATAGGGACTATTCTTGGTTAATTCTAAACTCCACCTTTCCGCTTTTGAACTAATGGGCATATGCCATGCGGGTACGGTGATATTGTCAACTCCAAGAGCGAGAGCGAATCCCCAAAAACCATCTACAACATGAGGATTAATTTGTGCTTTAATTCGCTTATTGGTAAATAGCCATTGTCCTTCCTTGGCTCGCTTTTTATCGAAACCCCACTTTTCTTTAGCGCGAATAAATAGAGTGGCTATGCTGGCTCTTAACGCCACTTGCATATGTAAAAGAATATCGAAATGTCTTTTTTGTAGTGTTTTCCGTAAATTAGAATAAGCGCTGAACCCGTTGGATTTATCAAAAATAATGAATTCAATATTAGTAAGATTGACCAGCAGTGTTGCTTCAACTTTGCCAATAATCCAAGTGATTTTTGCTTCAGGGTGTCGCTGTTGAATTGCCTGTACCGTTGCAACAGCATGGCAAACATCGCCGATAGCCGACAGGCGCATAATGCAGATAGATTTTGGGTTTTTTATGCTGGAATTCATGCTAAATTATTAGTCAAAAGTCACCACAATAAATGCTTAGATCCCGGCTTTTATCTTCGTTAATAGATCATCATTCCCTTTTAACTGATCACCCCATTGATCAAAATTTTCCATAATGCCATCAAGAGCTGATAAATCACCCACCTTGTCTGAAATAGCCGTGGTAATTTTACCAGAATATTTTTTTGCCTGATCCTTTACAATATCGCCTATAGCACTGGCAAATAATTTTTCTACACTTGAAGAAACCTTAATGTTTGGATTTCTTAATGTTCCACTAACATTAACATCAATACTAAGTTGTTGCTGTTGATTAAGTGCAGAGGTCAAAGATTTTTGCCAGCCGGTCAAATTATCTGGTGTCTTGATATTCGGATTAATTAATTGTAAAGATAACTTGAGCGAAATTTTATCCAGTGTAAGATCAGCCTGCATTGAGGCATTTAGTTTCCCAGAATTTATCAACCAAGCTCCTTGACTAGTTTGCATAAGTTGAACCTGTTTTATCGGCCAGTCTTGTATTTTAGAGTTCAGTTTGGTGCTCATCTCATTTCTATTTTTCCAATCACTTTGAGCAAACAAACTTGCCTGAGCATTGCTATCACCTAGTACCTGTATATTTAAATTGGCAGGCTTTTCGATCAGCCAGGGAAAATAGCCAAGATTAGATCCATTGCCATCAAGCTCCCAATTAGCATCTTTACCGCTAATAATTATTTTCCGAATAAGAACATCTGGAAAAATTTGATGATCTTTGAATTCAACCTTAGTACCTTGGCTAGTGGTGTAAACAAAAATATCTTGGTTTGCTTCGCTAGTATTCTCATCTCCCGCGATACCATCAATTACTGCCATTAATTTACCAATCCACGGGGTAAATTCTGGACCTAAAAAAGTATCCGATAAACCGGCTACTCCGTTGCCAAGCCCCATTTTAACCATGATGGCGTCCTTGTCATCTTTAGGTCCGTTTTTTACGCCTGCTATTTGCTTATTTAATAACACTTTATCTTTTTTATATTGACTTTTTAAATCTGCAATATTCTTACGCTCTTTCTTGATGGATTTATTGAGTTTTTTCCAGTCTTTTCGGTCGGTTAACAAGTTCATTTTATTACTTTTTAATCGTTTACTCAAACGGTCGAATTCCACTTTAATTGCTGCTATATTTTTCTCTAAGTTTTCTTTGCTTAACGCCTTCGACCAGTAGTCCTTCATTTTTTTCTGAGATTGATTTAAGTCTTCTAACCTTTTTAGGGTGATAAGATCAGCATTGTGTACTAACTGATTGATATCGTCTTCCGTCAAGTCTGGCATTTCAACATCAGTGATATTACTCACCAATTGTTCTGATACTCTTCCATTTTCCAACTTGCCACTGCTCGATCGTTGGGTTGCCATTTGTACGCCTTCGACAATCAATTCTTCGATAAGTAATTTTTTCCACAGCAATGCAGCACTATCCAATCCAAACTTTATTTGTTTGAGCTCGATCAGGTTAGTCATTGGTTGATCAGGGTCAGTGATTTGAAGTCGGTTGATAGAAACACTTAAAGGAAATAACCCTAAATCGACACTATCTACATCAACTTTCGCGCCCACGGCCTCACTTCCGACACTTTCAATACTGGATGCAACGATGCTAGGCGCTAGCAAATACCAGCCGGCTAAGATCAATAACATGAGAATAAAAAACGTTGCAATGCCCCAAGTTCTTATTAGTTTCATTAATGTTTGCCTTTTTCGAATTCCATTACAATGTTGTTTGAAGATTGCTGCTACTTTTGCTTATTTTAAATACTTGAATACAGCTGCCAGAAACGGGAAGTTTTTAAAGCCTTCACTATTTTGTACTGCTCTACTTTTATTAGCCATTTTTCTCGATAAGCATGCACCATTATTTTTACCAGCGGATAAGCGATAATCGCTAAAACTAGCGAAATCGTAAAAGAGCCGATCACGCCGCTATAATAAAAATTACTCCAGCGCCCAAATAAGGTGTTAAAAAATGATTCCCAAACTGGAATCAAACTTTCGCTTTGTAGTAGCGATAAACCAGTATTTTCGAAGATAGGAGACAGCGAATATCCTATCAGTGCGAATAACGGGTAGCTCACAATTAATAAGGTGAGATTCACTCGAAACCATAGAGCAATCAAAATAATAATCAGGTTGTGCAGTGACATTAACGGCGTAAAACCCAAAATAATGGCCAACGAAACCGCAATGGCAAGTTGACCGGTTGATTGTTCTGAATTGAGCGCTTTGAATAGTTTAACTAAGATGGTGAGCATATTTATTGTCCTTAAAACAGGGTTCTATCAGTCAAATGTTTGGTGCAAAGATTTCGGCGTGTTGTGCATATATTTTGCTTCTAACTATAATGCCAAATCATTTGCAGTGACACATTTCTGTTGAGCGCACATTGTTTTAGGCGGGGTAATAAAACGACAGATTCCAACCAGTTCGTCTTTCTTGTTGCGTGATTCTTGTTGAACATTATAGGCTTTAACTACCTGCGAAAGTTTTAGTACATTGGTGGACTCTGTGGAATAAACAAAATGCTTGGCGAAACCACCGCAGGGAGAAACTCCAACGCCTATCGTTTTACATTGGTTGCCCTGTTGACAACTTAGTTGAATTATTTTCGTTACCCGCTGGTGCATTTTAGCTGCGTCAGATAGTTCAATAGTGAGGTCTAGCTTTAAAACCGGTTGCTCCTTCAGCGCTTCTACTTTGGGGGTATCTAAGGATTTGGTACAACCTAGCATTAGTAAACAGAGGATTGCTAGGGTCATTAATTTAAAACGTGTAAATTTCATTGATTAAAGCCTTTTGGTCATTCTTACCCATCATACTACGGGTTTCGTTGTTATTTTCAACTGATAAGGGTCTCTAAAATAGAGCTATTTTCTTCTTTGCCCGAGATAGACCGGACTCTTCTGTGGGCGATTATAATACCAATTCATATTTACTTACATTTATCCTGGGCTCCGATGCAACATTTTTGCGTTACACGCATCTTAGTATGTAGGTACGTTAGGTACCTCCCGCAACCCCCTCCTATTTATGCGGGATTGGGAATTGGTTTCCCCAAGCCAAGTCCCCGACCGACCCCAAGATTAATCTCTTGGGGTCTTTTTTTGCCTGCTGAACACCAAATTGAGCTAAATCGTAATTCTCGCAAGATCATAGCCCTGCCAGTATCATAGCCCTGTTAATTTGGCATAAGCTAACACTAACCATTTTGAACCAACGCTATCAAAATTGACCTGCACTCTCGCTTGTGAGCCATCGCCCTCACAATTAAGGATCACACCCGCGCCAAACTTTGGATGTTCAACCAGCTGTCCTAAATAGAAATTGCCCGCATTGTTGCCAGATGATGATGACAGCATCGCTTCTGTTTGATAACTTTGCTGTGATATTTGCGCATTGAGTCGAACATCGTGCTTAACTTGTGCCGGTATTTCTTTTATGAACCGGGATACCGCAGGATAGGTCTCTTTGCCATACAGCCGTCTTTTTTCAGTATGGATTAAATACAGTTTTTTCATTGCGCGAGTTATGCCAACATAAGCCAGCCGTCTTTCTTCCTCAAGTTTGGCAGGCTCGTCCATACTCATCGCGTGAGGAAAAAGCTTTTCTTCCATACCTGCGATGAAAACCAATGGATACTCTAGACCTTTGGCCGAATGCAGGGTCATCAGTTGCACGCAATCTTCATACTGTTCTGCTTGATTATCTCCCGCTTCTAGAGATGCGTGCGCTAAGAATGCTGTCATGGGCAATAGATCGGGATAATCGTCAACATCAAATTCGCGAGCGGCGCTGGCAAGTTCCGCCAGGTTTTCCTTGCGAGCGAGTGCTTTCTCCCCTTTTTCTTTGGCGTAAAGCGCATCTAATCCGGCCATTTCAATGGTTAGTTGAATTTGCTCGGAAAGAGGCAGCTCATGAAACTCTTCGAAACCATGCTTGATCAGTAGAAGAAAAGTGGCGAGAGAGGTTGTTGCTTTTGGCGTTAGTGCCGCTTGTTCTACAGTTTCCTGTGCCGCTTCCCACAGAGTGGATTTTTGCTCTCTCGCTTTGTCCCTAATTTGTTGCACGCTTTTTGGTCCAAGAGTTCTTGCCGGCACGTTCACTATTCGCTCAAAAGCTGCATCATCTTGACGGTTATACATAAGCCTGACATAAGCCAATGTTGTTTTAACTTCAGCGCGTTCAAAAAACTTTAACCCGCCATAAATCCGGTAGGGGATCTGCCGTTGTAATAAGAATTCTTCTAACACGCGCGATTGAGCATTGGAGCGATACAAGATCGCGCAATCGGTAAAGGCATTCCCCTGTTGTTGCCAGTCGGTTATTCGGCTAGCGATAAAACGGGCTTCTTCTTGCTCGTTGAACGCGGAATAAATTGAAATAGGTTCACCGTCTTTATCGTCAGTCCAAAGATTTTTTCCCATCCGTTCGTGATTGTTAGCGATGACGGCATTAGCTGCCTTCAATATATTGCCGGTAGAGCGATAGTTTTGCTCCAATCGAATAATTTTGTTGTTCGAGTATTCAGTTTCAAAGCGTTGAATATTCTCTATTTTTGCGCCACGCCAACCATAGATCGATTGGTCGTCATCGCCTACTATCGAAATTTTGCAATCTGCGGAGGTTAGAAGACGGATCCAAGCGTATTGAATGCCGTTAGTATCTTGAAACTCATCAACGAGTAGATGTTTAAAGCGCTGCTGGTAATGCTCTCTTAAATGTTTGTTGTCTCTTATTAGCTCAAAGGCTTTAAACAAAAGCTCAGCAAAATCCACCAAACCGCCCGTTTGACAAGCCGCTTGATACTGATAATAAATTTTTGTGTGAATGCTATTAAACAAATCCCCATGATGATGAATATCGGAAGGTCTTTTAGCGTCATCTTTTTGGTGATTAATAAACCACTGCGCTTGTTTGGCGGGCCATTCATTTTCATCAAGATTCATTTCCTTCATGACTCGCTTAATTACGCGTAGCTGATCATCCGAATCAAGGATCTGAAAAGTATCTGGCAGTTCTGCATCACGGGCGTGGGTACGAAGCAAACGGTGAGCAAGCCCATGAAAAGTGCCTATCCACATACTCTGGGTCGAATGTCCGAGTAAATTTTCTACTCGTGAGCGCATTTCCTGCGCAGCCTTGTTGGTAAATGTGACCGCCATAATTGAATGAGAAGATAAATTCTCCATCGCGATCAACCACGCAATTCGATGAACCAGTACTCGTGTTTTACCGGAGCCTGCTCCTGCCAGCACTAATAACGCAGGCACTTCAGCGGTGACAGCTTCTCGCTGTACTTCGTTCAAACCATCTAGAATTGATGTGACATCCATAATGACTTTGTGTATCTTTATAAAAGGGAATTTTCAAAGAAGTTATATTACCTGCTTTTTCAAAACTAATTTGAGAAATGTATCCGCCCGATATAACTTTTTAAGTTACAGCCACCTGTAGTGAGTAAAAAATGATTGCACAATCCGGTACTAGCGTAAACGTTACTGATCTACACCTAATATTGGAGAACCAGAGATCCGCCTATCTGGCTGCCCCCTTTCCTTCTGAATCGCTCAGAAAGCAGCAATTGCTGGCACTAAAAGCGGCTTTATTGAAACATAAAGACAAACTAGTAAAAGCTATTTCCACAGATTTTGGTAGTCGCTCTAGCGATGAAACACTATTAGCCGATGTAATGCCAACTATAAAAGCAATTGATCATGCAGTTAAACACCTGCGAGATTGGATGAAACCTGAAAAACGCCAGGTGCCGTTGATGTTTCAGCCGGCGACTAGTCTCATCGCGTTTCAGCCTTTGGGTGTGATTGGCATCATGTCGCCGTGGAACTATCCGGTGTTTTTATCATTAGGTCCTTTGGTCGCAGTAATTGCGGCTGGAAATAGAGCCATGATAAAACCCAGTGAATACACGCCTTATTCCAATAGAATAATCAACGATATTATTAAGGATGCATTTTCATCAGATGAAGTTTGCATGGTAGAAGGAAATGCTGAGCTCGCCGCGGGTTTTTCGGGTTTAGCTTTTGACCATCTTATTTTCACCGGCTCAACTAATGTAGGTAAATTGGTAATGGCCGCCGCCGCCAAAAACCTTACACCGGTGACTTTAGAGCTTGGTGGAAAATCTCCAGCGTTGATTGCGCCAGATGTGTCTGTTGATTTTGCTGTTGAAAGAATGCTCTACGGTAAGTGTCTTAACGCGGGACAAACCTGCGTGGCTCCAGACTATGTTCTTTGCCCAGAGGCAATGCAAGAATCACTTGTTAATGCATTTAAAAAACAATTTGTAGAACTTTATCCCGATATCAATTGTGGTGATTACACCTCAATTATTAATGACGGACAATTCAGTCGTCTGCAAACTTGGCTAGATGACGCGAAAGACAAAGGCGCAAAAATAATCTCTATGTGCGATAAAAGTGAAAATTTACCTCGCTCAATGCCTTTACAATTATTGTTAAACACCAATTCATCGATGAAGGTTATGCAAGATGAAATCTTTGGGCCTTTACTGCCCATAGTTACTTATCGTTCACTGGATGACGCTATTGAAAAAATCAATCTCAATTCTAGACCATTAGCGCTTTATCTTTTCACCTTGGATAAGCAAACCGAAACTAAAATACTCACGACCACGCATGCTGGCGGGGTGTGTATCAATGATACCGTAACCCATGTTGCGCAGGAAGATTTACCCTTTGGTGGTATTGGCGCTTCAGGTATGGGAAAGTATCATGCAAAGGAGGGGTTTTTAACTTTTAGTGCCACAAAGCCCGTGTTCAAAAGAGGTCGTTTTAATTCAGCTAAAGCCGCGTTTCCGCCTTATGGTAAGCTGATTCATAAACTTATTTATCGGTTTTTGTTGAAATAGCCTACATCAAGCCTATAATCAAAGAACCACTGACCATATGTAGAATAATTTAAAATTTAAGCTCCGTTAAAAACTAACAATTGCAAGGATGTAAATGATTAGAATTTTACTATTTGATGAGAGCGAAAAACATCATGTCTCAATTGAGAAGATGCTCTCAACACAAGAAATCCAGCAATATGAAAGTTGCTGGCATAAGAGTTTTTGTTCTAGTATTTTTCATAACGCCTATTTCGATATTATCTTACTTGTTCATGATCAGCGAAGTTCAGACTGTTTAGAAACTGTGAGACAAATTATTCATCTAGAACTTCCTGCTCCAATTATATTCCTATCCACCAGCAGCAAACTGCAAATTGATGAACAAGCAATGCGTCTAGGGGCGGCGGACTTTATACCGATAAACGAGCTATCCACAACACTATTAGATAGAACCATTCGACACGCCATAGGAAGACGAAATAGTGAAGCAAAGTTAAGCTTTTTAGCCACTCACGACCAGTTAACCGGATTGGCCAATCGTTACCTTTTTCATGAGCACTTAACTCGCTCCATTAGTATAGCCAAACGGCAGGCTAAAATATTTGGCCTACTATTTTTGGATCTTGATAAATTCAAATATGTTAACGATTCGTTGGGACATGACGTTGGAGATATGTTGTTAATTGAGATTGCGAATCGAATTAGAAAGTCGGTTAGGTCAACCGACATCGTCGCGCGCATTGGTGGCGATGAATTTACCGTATTGTTAGACGAACCGAAAACCAAACAAGAAATTGCCATCATTGCTAAAAAAATCCAGCTCACTATTGAACCCGTCATTAAAATTTACCAACATGATTTGTATATTACTACCAGCATTGGAATTGCCCATTTTCCTGAGTGTGGAATGGAGTCGAAAACATTGATGAAAAGTGCTGATATAGCGCTTTATAAAGCGAAGGAATTAGGCAGAAATAAATATCAGTTTTTCACCAATGATCTTAATGAAAAAGCCCGATTAAAATTGGAGCTTGAAAAAAGTCTCAGAAGAGCGATGTTAAAAGGGGAGTTCGAAATTTATTTTCAACCACAGGTTGTTGCCTCGAATGCAGAAATTCACGGCTTTGAAGCACTATTGCGCTGGAATCACCCAACATTAGGCATTGTATCACCAGCAGATTTTCTACCCGTTCTGGAAGAGCTAACTTTGTTAGTCGATGTTGAGGAATGGGTGATAAAACAAGTGTGCGGTATTGCAAAAAACCTAACTGACAAATTTGGAGAACTACGGTTTTCAATCAATATTTCTGGCTCACATTTTAAGCTAGGCGATCTAAAACAAAGCGTTTATCTTGCTCTGCAGGAAACTAATTTAGATGCGCATATGCTTGAAATTGAATTGACTGAAGATATCATGATTGAACACGTGGAGCGCAGTAATAATATTTTGACTGAATTATCAGAATTAGGAATATCTATAGCGCTAGATGATTTTGGTAAGGGATATTCCTCGCTAAGTTACCTAAAAGACTTTCCCGCTAACGTACTCAAAATAGATAAGGCTTTTATTGATGGCATTGTCAACAATCAAAGAGACTTGGCTATTGTTGAGGCAATGATCGATCTTTCACACAAACTTGGAATCAAAGTCGTCGCAGAAGGTGTCGAGCACCAAGAACAAGTTGAGCTACTGAAAACGAAAGAATGTGATTTTATTCAGGGTTACTTTTTCGCCAAGCCCATGCCAGCAATTGAGTTGGATTCCTACTTATTTGCGAAAAAACCCAAAACTACGGCATGCGGTTAACGGGACGCAGGTAGCAGGTAGTTAACTATTTTTCTAATTCGGTTAATATCTTTTCCAACGCTTCTATTTTTTCTCGCGTTTTAAGCAAAACCTTTTTTTGAACATCAAACTCTTCACGAGTCACTAAATCCATTTTTGCGATAGCAGACTGCAAGATCTGTTTAAAGCTCTTTTCCATGTCATCTTTAAAAGCTTTCGCACCTGGAGGGATGCTCTGACTAAATTTCTCGGCAAACTCTTCTATTTTTTTTGCGTCCAACATAAATTTTAACCTGCTGAAAATAGCGTTTTAGGAATATCTATTGAAACATAAATTTAAGAACTACCGCAAGTAGACTAAAACTTGAAGTGAGAAACTAAACTCTGTAAATTAACCGATAACTTTGCCATTCCCTGACTCGCCTCTAGATTTTCAGTAGCCCCTTGAGCCGTTTGATCCGCGACTTGCGATATTAAAAGAATGTTTTCACTCATTTCTTTCGATGCTTGACTTTGCTCGTTGGCAACACTCGAAATTTGTCTACTCATCTGGTTTATTATATTAACAGCCGCTGTAATTTTTGATAGCGATTCACCCGCCTTTGCGGCCTCTTCCACGCTGTTTTGTGCTTCGTGCGTGCTGTTTTTCATTACGTCGACGGCTTCTTTGGTTCCAGATTGTAATTGCTCAATCATTTCCTGAATCTCGGAGGTTGATTCTTGAGTTTTGCTCGCCAAGCTTCTCACTTCATCGGCTACAACTGCAAAACCTCGACCCTGCTCTCCCGCTCGCGCTGCTTCAATCGCAGCATTTAGAGCCAGCAGATTAGTTTGATCCGCTATGCCTTTAATCACATCTAGAACACTTCCTATACTGGAGGAATATTCATCAAGCTTATCAATGACCTTAGCGGCATTTTGAATTTCTTCGGCTAATCCATTAATCGTTTGAATATTTTGCTGAACAATCTGCTGACCGGAAGAGGCTTCTCGATTCGCATTTTCGACTTCGACAAGTGTCTTGGTGGCGTTGCTAGCAACCTCGTTTACGGTTGTGCTCATTTCAGTCATCGCCAATGCGATCGAATCTGTTTGATCTTTTTGACGGCCGATATTTTCATTACTTTGTAATGATATTGACGAGGTTTGTTCCGCAGCGGCCGAAAGTTGCTCTGAGCTACTCGATATTTCAGACACTACGCCGCTCAACTGTTCGCTTAAGCGATTAAGGCCTTTGGATAATTCTCCTAGCTCATCATCGCTTTTGACTATTACTTTTTCTCGTAAATCGCCATCGGCAACTTTGTTCATGACCTTCAACATTTCAGATAGAGGGGTTTTTATGCTTTTATAAATCCAACCATTAACGCCGATCGCCATTAAAATGGCAATCAGAGCAACACTGATCATTACCATTCGGCTAGAGCTATATTTATCGTTAGCCTGTTGCTTAATATCATGGTTAAGCGCTTTCACTTCTGTCGCAACAAGTACTAACTCTTCAATTGCTTCATCAGCAATTTTAGATGATTGTATCAATTTAGACTTGGCTTGATTTTCCGCCTTTAATTGATCTGCCAATAATTGCAAAACACTATCACGACCCACGGTCAAAGTTTTAAATTTTTGAATGCTTAGTAACGTATCAGAATAGTATTCGCTGCGTTTTGCTGTTGCGCTTTGATCGAGCGAAACTACGTTGTTATTAAAATCACTCATCAAGCGCTCGGTCTCTGATATCGCCATAGCAGCTTGCGAGGTACTTGCCGCGGCTAAAGCATCAGTTATAGTAACGGTAGCCTCAGTCACCATCGCCGCCAGAGTTCTTAGTAACTTGCTGATTTTTGCACTGTTAATTTCGTCCGAAAAATCAAACAAATACGAATCAAGTTCATCCGCTACGTCTTCAAACTCAACCTTTTTATCAATTAGTTGTGATCTGAGTTCTAAATCTTGTTGATGTGATTGAAATAGCTTGGGCACTAGTGCAAAATAATTTTTGACCGTTGCATCGCTTTTCTTTAGCGCAGAATTAATCCCCGTATATTCCATGGATAATTGTCCTAAAGTTTCTGATGCTTTAACGTTTTTATCTTGAGTGGCATCAAATATAGCTCTAAGTCCCTTAAGATCATCTGCATTAACTTCTTGGTGGAAATTGTTGGCGCTAACGGTAGCTTTTAACAATGATGTCGTAACCAAGCCCGTTTGTTCAAGCATTGGAACCGATTCCTCGGTAACTCGGTTCAAGCCATCATTTATGTTTCCGATACCCGAGAGTCCATTAACCACCAAGACTGCTAACAAGAAAATAGTTAAGAGCGCCCCTCCTCCAATACGGGCCGTTACAGTTAAATGCATAGTTTCCTCATTGCTGTTATTTGCTGGTTTATTTGATCGTTCAATAAAACTTTAAACTTGCATTAAATATAGGTCAGTTTTGAGGATTAGGTATAATATTTCTGCTCGGATTTGCAGATGACGATTTATATTTGTAGCACAGATGTACTAGATCAATCGAAAAATTTGAATTCGGCTAGATGCTGGAAGCTTAAGTCAGCCATTTCAATAGCGTTTTTATCAGAGATAGGGTGTTCTAAAAAACAATGGTCTTAGTTTCTTTACTTAACGGAACTACAGCCTTGCGAGAATAATCTCCACGAATGCTTGTTTGCTCGCATCTCCCGCACCAACAAGACCCTCGGTAAATTGCAACGCCGTTTTTCCGTCTCTTTCGACACCACTCAGACCTTTTCTACCAGCCTTGGACGCTATAAATTTAGCAGCATTAAGCGAATCATTAGCAACCGCAACCCGCATCAACGAGCCGGCCGATCCACAAACTAGGCCAGGATAAATTTCTTTCAGTCTTATTCTAGCGACTTTTAGTTTCTTACGCATACTAGAGCGGTTATCAGTCTTTGCATATTTGCATAAATTTTCAGCTAAACGCTGAAGTTCGCTCGCTTTCGCCCGTGGTGGAAAAGAAAAAGCCAAGCATACAAGCCCAGCTACAAAAATAATTTTAATCATTGAGTTGTTATTCATTGGATACCTCTAAAATATTAGTCCAAAGCGCCAAAATCACATCGAATTGCTGATTTATTTGCCCGTATTTATACCTTTTGGGATGAAAACGAGCGATCGCATATTAACTTTATCGAACGATCTTAAAATTACTTTAGCCTTTATTATTAGAACTTCAAGTTTTCTAGGCTTAAAGTAAGAGGCAATCTCCTAGGATCCCTTTGCTTAATACCAATAAGGAATCCCGTGTACACGTGTTCTTGCACCTACTAGAGAGCAATATTAGTTGTAATGGCTCAGTTAGACATACAGGTCTGCCAACAAGCCAAATTGTTAAGATAACTCCATTTTTAAGCGTTAGTCAGTATTTAAGTAACAATCATCGCCTGCGACTAGTCTATCTTTTAGCCAGTAGTCGATCATAACTTAAGGGCCCTATGACCAAAAAAGAACGACCTTACAAATATTACGATGCCACCACTTCATTATGTTCCACGTGCTTGCGTCGGGTTGATGCCAAGATTGTGTTTAAAAAAGGTGTCGTTTGGATGCTCAAGCGCTGCCCAATTCATGGCTCAGAACAAGTTATGCTTGCAGATGATATAGATTATTATAAAAGCACGCGGGAATTATTTATCAAAACGCCCGAGCAAGTGCACCGGTACAACACCGCTAGTAAATATGGTTGCCCCTATGATTGCGGCATTTGTCCTGATCACGAACAGCATGGTTGTTCGTTGCTGTTAGAAATTACCGACCATTGTAATTTGAGCTGTCCCACTTGTTTTGCAGGCAGCAGCCCCGAAAAAAACAATCATTTATCACTCGCTCAAATCGAGAAAATGCTTGATTTGGCTGTAGCCAACGAGCAGGAACCCGCTATTTTACAGATTTCGGGCGGCGAACCGACGGTTCACCCCGACTTTTTTGAGATCCTAAAATTAGCCAAAAGTCGCCCGATTCAACATCTTTTTATTAATACCAACGGCATCAAAATCGCCAAAGAAGAAGGTTTTGCAGAAAAACTTGCCGAGTTTGTCCCCGGATTTGAGGTCTATCTCCAGTTTGATTCACTCCACCGTGACGCGTTAAAAATAATGCGGGCCGCTGATTTAACCACGATCCATAAACAGGCGCTAAAAAAGCTTAACCAATTAAACATCCCGACAACACTAGTGGCTACTATTCGTCGCGGTGTCAATGACTCACAACTGGGTGAAATTATTGATTTTGCGTTGACCCAACCCTGCGTTAGAGGTGTTACCTTTCAACCAGTACAAGCAGCTGGTCGACTAGATAATTATGATGAGGGTTTTAATTGCCAGCGCGATCGGATTACGCTGACCGAGGTACGCCGGAAAATACTGCAACAAACCGATTTATTTGAGCCGCAAGACATTATTCCCGTACCTTGTTTTCCGGATAGTTTGGCTATGGCTTATGCGTTACGCTTGCCCAAGCAGAAAGAAGACTCTTCGGCGCCAATAATAGGAGTATCTCCTCAAGATAAGTTAGTACCTTTAACTGGACTATTAGATCCTGAGCTATTGATTAATGCCGGTCGCAACACCATAGCCTACGAAAAAGAAGAAGGAATCAAGCAAGGTATTTTCAATTTGTTTTCTACCCATCATTCACCAAAATCTCAACCAGAAGCCGTTAATGAACTATTAGAATTGGCCGATGAAAAGGCGATTGAAGATCTAAGTTACGATAATGTCTTTAGATTACTAATCGTTGATTTTATGGATGCCCATAATTTTGATATTCGATCAATTCGAAAATCCTGCGTACATATTTTGCATCCGGACGGAAAACGGGCAATTCCATTTGAAACTTATAATATGTTTTATCGAGACGAATTAGAAACAACACTACTGGCAGACATTAGAGCCGAAAGACAAGGTCAAATGTGTCGCGGCCCAATTAGCTGTAAAATTGTTCAAGATCAATCAACCGTCGAGCCCAAATGAGCGATAGTTTCTCAAGCTGTTGTGCCGATTTTTATCAACTTCCTATCACGCAATTCTTGCTTGGAGATAGTTTCCATCCTGGAGGACTTGCCTTAACAAAACAATTAGCACAGCAACTACTTATTAGTAGGGAGAGTCGAGTGCTCGACATCGCTAGCGGGCGGGGAACCAGCAGTCTATATCTTGCTGAACAATATGGCTGCCACGTTGTTGCTCTTGACTTATCCGAGAAAAACCTTGAGATCACTCGCGACCTAGCAGTCATGAATAATATTTCACCTTTGCTAACAACAACAGTGTCTAGCGCGGATAAACTTCCATTTAAAGACAATAGTTTTGATGCAATTGTTTGTGAGTGCGCGATTTGTACTTTTGACGACCCGCAGTTAGCCGTCAATGAAATGTTTCGAGTACTTAAGCCAAATACCAGGATTGGCGTCTCGGACGTGCTGCTGAATAAGAAACTACCAGACGATTTAAATGGGCTACTTTCAAAAACGTTTTGTATCAGCGGCGCATTATCAAGTGAAAAATATATCGAAATATTTCAAAAATCTGGGTTTTCCAAAATTAATCTGACACCAACGAACTGGGCGATAACGGAAATGGTAGCCAAGATCAAAAAACAGTCTAAATTACTCAATACTATATCCGGCAGTGGTCCATTTTCAATACCTGATTGGTTGGCGAATTCTGGCGTCACACTACGCTCGATTGAAGATTTTGTTGAAAAAAAAGGGTTGGGTTATATGATGATGTCCGCTAAAAAGCCTCTCTACTAGTGTTTATTTTATATGTCGTTAACACCCAATTACTTTTTTACGCCTTACATGAGCAATCGGGAATAAAATAGTTACTTATTGTATCGTTACTTTACTTTATATTCTTGCACTTCAAGATTTTCAACATATGTCTGAAAGTAAGGATCGTAGTTTTGTTTTCGTAATGCCCAGATATGTCGAAATACTGAATTCCCTATTGATTGAGTGTACTCTTTAGCTAACGTCGCCCATACATTTTCACAGGCACGAAAAAGATTTGTTACCAAAATAAATAGCTGGAGTGACTCTGCCTCAGATAGTGAATTATAATCTTTGTTAGCACGAACAAAATATCACATATGTTTTCAGAAACGAATATCGCTGTAGCTTCGCGAAACTCCTTTGACATTTCGTGTAAAGCAGAAAGTCTCGCTTGCCTATTCTGTGACCGGATTCGCACGGCTAGGACATTAAGGAAATGACAACAGCAAATGCCCTAATGAGTTCACTAATAACGCTAATTATTTCCCAGTTGATTTTTTAGTCCTTATTGCATGACTTATAACGTTTTAAGCAGGCGCGCGCTGTTCGGCGTCGCCTGCCTTTATTGGTTAGTATTTATTTTCAAGCGTTCGCTCATTAGTTTTCTTGTTTGTTGCAACTCTAAGTTTGCTACTACGTCAGAAAATTCACCTTGTTTGGAAATCAGAAATACAAACAATGTCCCTACTAACTCACCAGCATTATATTTAGGGACGATATGTAACAAATATTTTCCTTTATTTGAGCAGTCGTTTAGCGTTATCTGAAACCAATAATCTTTTTTTGTAAGTGTGTTCACTTCAAATATGCATTTTACACCTTTGGAATTTATATTCTCTGTGTGATAGAAAACACCTGTTTCTTTACTTAGATCTAAAAGCATATAAGACGTTAAGTCATTTTCATCATCGTAAGTTTTAGTTATACCTTCGAAAAGAGATGGAGGTACTTGATAGTCACTCACAATTATAGTTTGAGCTTTCGCAAAACCCATAAAAGAAAATATTATAATGAATACTTTTGATATTATTAGTGATTTCATATTACATATACTAACGTTTTAAGTTGGTGGAAATTACAGTTGCGACGAAGGAGTCTGCTGTGAGTTTTCGCCAACTTTTACTGGTTCTGTACGATGTTAACTGTTGATTCATTTATTACCACCCAACTTTCTTCCAAGTTACTTAATGGTGCCCTGATAATCTTATTTCTGGTTTCGACGTAAGAACAAATGGTATTGCAAAGGGACCAAAAATAGCCCCCATTAAGCCCCAAAAGGCAGGTTTTGCACCTCTACTCTTTGCTATGTAGTGGCAAATAAAAATGCACAATATGTTCACAGCTAGTAAAGCTAAATAACCCATTGTATTAATTCTCCATTATTGATAATTGATTTAGTTCTCTTAAATACAGAACGTTCGAAGTTGATGCAGTGTGCTTTTTACGACGAAGGAGTAAACAGTACGCTGTCGGCAACCTTTGCTGGTTAGGCATTATTACTGCAATACTCTAAATGACTCTGCGAATTGTAGAGCATTTACAGACGCTTTTTTTGAACCAGTTGATGATGTTTGAACCCAAAATGCTGCTGCCAATGAATTGTAGTTTAATACTAAGATTTCATGATTTAACACCTGGTTTTGGACACTTTGCTTCAAACTAATGTTATAGCTTGGAACGCCGTTAATAGTGGTTTTTTCTTTTTTCACAAGCTCCAGTTTAGAATTATAACCAGCTTCAAGCTGCTGCGTATAATTTGCAATAATTGCATCTACAGCATCTTTAAAAACCACATCTTTGCTTTCAAGTGATAACTTTTTACCGATCTCTAGGCGATAAATTGATTGGTCCATGGCTGCAGGCCCGAAGCTGATATAGGCTCCTAATTTGTTATATTGTTCTTTTATCTGCATATAAGTGTATTCATAAGTACCATCTTTATGAGGGATAGCAACTGAAAAATCCTCGTTTTTTGATGTGTAAACATCATTCTCAATCTTTCCCTTTATGAATTTAGGCGCGGGAAAAAGACCTCCAATTATACCTCCAGTCGAAGAACATCCTACTACGGATAGAGAAAAAACAAAAACAATAATGATTTTTGTAACGTTCATAGCGATGCCTTTGATGCCTAACGTTTTAAGTTGACGCAGGTTTTTCACTTGCAACGATTAGGCGCAAGTGGAAATCCTGTCGGCAACCTTTATTTGTTAACTTTTTCTCTAACCCGTGGAATAGCCATGACTCCAATCTCAACTTCTAGAGCTTTCTCTAACACTACATCCAAATCCATATCCATAGTAAAGTTTTGAATTCTCCAGCCTTTCCCTGCATTA
>Ga0256847_1000659_pt1 | contig 20711 bp, 18 predicted proteins | sample TeddybearmetaG_FD_189099 | JGI IMG/M metagenome (GOLD analysis project Ga0256847, IMG submission 189099) | Hydrothermal vent microbial communities from East Pacific Rise, Pacific Ocean - Teddybear | ecosystem: Environmental > Aquatic > Marine > Hydrothermal vents | place: Pacific Ocean: East... | reverse complement strand
CGGCCTGTTCTCAATTGCAATTCTCGTACTTTTCCCCCTGCTATTTTTAATTCCTTTGAAATCAACGGTTCTACAAACACACCTGCAAATTGATATTGGCAAAAAAGATCCGAATTTTAGTCTTGGGAGTCTTGGAATTACATTATTGTTTTTGTTTTGTGTGATCGAAGGATGTGTGTGGGCATTTAGCGAGCGCAGTGGGACAAACCTGGGCATGGGTGATGGCGATATTGGACTGTTACTGGCCCTTGCCCAGGCTGCCGGTCTGGTGGGAGCAATCCTGCCATCTGTTATGGGGGAAAAGTTACCCCGCATCTACCCAATTTCAATTGGTGTTCTGATGATGGGTTTTGCTGGTTTTATAATCTATCAGACTGATTCTTCATTTATCTACGCAGCGGCTCTCTGCATGTTTAGTTTTGGTTTTTTTGTCGCGTTCCCCTATCTGCTAGGTGCATGCGCCAGGCTCGACAAGGATGGACGCTGGGCATCACGAGCAACAGGTATCAATCTTATGGGAGGGGCAATGGCACCGTTTATTGCAGCCTCCATTATAGAAGTGTCCAATTACCCGATGCTTGGAAATTTCTGTTTGGTTCTTTCAATCGTGTGCCTGATGATGGCGTTTTCGTTCAGTGCCCGCCTAAACCGGGTAAAACCTGTTCATGCTGTCCAACAGTGATTTAAGTACCGGCTCACCCACCCTGCTTTTTTTGTAGATAAGCTCGATATCGACTGAAAGTTCCAGCTCTTCTCTATCGATAACCCGTATCACTCCTTTATCCACCCATGGTCGCGCATAGTGTTCAGGGAGCAGCCCGACATAATTTCCGCTCAGTATCAGAGTCAAAATCCCTTCATTGGTGCGCGAACATGAATCGTATTTATCGAACAGGGGAACAACGCGTTTTTCCTCCTCTGCCATATCGTCATAACCGGCAATTCGGTACTTTTGCAACAACTTCATATTGATACTTTCGTCATCCATATCAAACAATGGATGTTTAGCACCGCAATAACACAAATGTGTTTCGCGGTAGAGGGGTCTGGATACAAAAGAGGAAGGAAGGTTGCTGAAGTAAGCCACCGCACAATGCAGTTTTTCTTCCTGAATGCTGTTCCTCAATTCAATGGCGGTAGAAAATTCCAGGTAAAAGGAGATGTCTGGTTGCGAGGCTTCCAGATCAGCCAATATGCCGGAAACTTTTATGTGGTTGTCGAAAATAGTTTCGCTTAACACACCAATGCGAAATTCGCTCTGGCTTGATTCAGCCACTGTTCCTACCTGCTCACGAAATTTTTGCATTGCGCCATAAAGCTCATTGCTGGCATCGAGTACTTTTTGACCCTCGGCGGTTAGTTTGAATCCTTTGACCCCTCGCTCACATAAGCGCATTTGCAAGCGGCTTTCTAGCTGGGTCATATTCATGCTGATATTGGAGGGGCTGGTGTTTAAGGCATTTGCAGCCAGAGAAAAGCTCTTTTGTTTTGCCACAACTCTAAAAATCCGCAAGAGCTTTATGTCAATATCGTGGATGGTTTCTTGCACGCGCGCCTCCAATGAGATGTCTGGCCAGAACCTGATTAGCCCAATAACAGAAATAGGCCAGAACGATACCCCAAAGCAATACATCAAAGATATGACAAGTAATTATAAGGGTCTCGATATTCAGATGTACTCCTTACTTGCTTACTATTTCCACACACGCTTAACTACCCCCGTACAAATGGAATCCACTTTATGGACAGATCAATTAGTGATTTTCTAAGCACCGAGCAAATAGCGAGTATTAGAAGACCTATTGAAGATGCTCTAACACTTCCGGCATTGGCTTTTGTGGACGAGGGCTTTTATCAACTGGAAGTAAAAAAAATCTACCAGAAAAACTGGGTAGCGACACTGTTTGAATCGGATCTACCCAATACCGGTGATATCAAACCCGTCTATATCTGCGAAATACCCCTTTTAGTGGTAAGGGGACAGGACAAAAAAATTCGCGTATTTCATAACATTTGCCCCTACGATGGTTGTCTTGCGGTTATAGATCCACTTGAGCGTCGCAAGAACATTGTGACTCCCTACCACGGGTGGGTTTATAACCTGGAGGGAACTCTCATAAAAACCCCTTACTGGGATGGAACTCGTGAAGGAAACCTCAAGGCGTTGGCTGGTAAACAGGTCAACCTGGTTGCCGTCCACTGTGAGTCCTTTCTCAATACGGTTTTTATCAATCTGTCGGATCACCCGGAGCCATTTAGCGATTACATTGCTCCACTCTTCAGGGCAATGGGTGAATATGATCTGGAAAACAGTGGACCAGGGCTGGACAAAGATGGGAAAGTCTATACATCGATCACAACAGTAACCACCAACTGGAAGACATTATTCGAAAATGCCTGCCTCAATGTCCTGCACGAAAATTTTGTACACGCGATTTATAACGCCTCCCCTGAAGTACCCCGAATTAAAGAAGACGGTGTAGCGAGTTTTCACAACGTAATTGACGCCAAATTCATGGCGCTTGGCTATAACCGCCTGGATTTTCAGAACACATACCCACCCATCGAAGCGCCTCATCTCGGAAAAGATTCCGCGCAAGAACCAGAGAGGGAAACCTTTGGAACTCTATATCCCAACTTTTACGTTTCAGCATCCTCACAATTTATTGAGGTGTCCTATGTCCTTCCAATGGGGCCAAACAAATCAGAATCAAATGTTAGTTATCATTTTCAAAGGGATGTCGCGATTGCGAGCAAGGCAATTGATGAACGAATGGCCGTTGTGAAAGGTTTCCTGGAAGCATCTGCAGAAGATGGAAGGATTATTGAAGCTGTGCAAAAAGCGCGAAAATCTCCAGCCTATCAACAAAAGTTTTATGCGCCTTTTTGGGATGAGATGCATTACTATTTTAGCAATCTCGTGCTTGATGATCTGGAGAAATAGAACAATATTGTCAGTCACTGCGCCATTTTTCGAACAGGCAGCGCCAGAAAAACAAGAAAGGCAATTGGGATTGCCACCCATTTCATACGAGTTATCATTGCGCAATAACTAACCAGACTCGAAGATATGTCCGGGTAGTCTACCAACAACAACAGAATGCCGAAATTTTCAAAAGCATCCAGAACACCAAATGCAAGTGGTGCAAAAAATACAACCGAAAGGGCGAGTAGCAACGGCCACACAGTATCGAGCAACGTGGTTTTCAGGTAAAACGATCGACCCTCATCGCCCAAGATTCCCAGCAGCTGGCTTACCTCTTCTTGATTATACCCCGAGCCCCGTATATCCAGAATCTGTTGGTCCCCGACAAGCGTTTTAAGTGGTTCAGAATAGTTGAAATAGATCAGGTAACTCGAGATCGCAACAACGAAGATAATTATTGCAACTGGCCAGTTGGTCTTTCTTGAAAGTCGTTTAATTATTATCATTACCACCAACCACACGCAAGCAAATGTGGGTCTATTTGTGAAACTTGTCGCTCAGCTTTGCACCTGAAGGAGCACAGTATACCGGTGTCGCTACTTTGACACCGTTCTTATAAAAGTTTGCCAGGCTGCGGGTTAACTCGCGACAGGTAGAGCAAAGCTAAACCAGTTACCTTCGCTCAATTTGCCTTTTTACCTTGATAGATATTATATGAAAGTTCATCTACGTAGTGTGGTGGATAGGTTCTCTACACCACGTGAGCGTCAGATTACATTTGGAAACCAGATCATATTGAGGAGCAGGATAAGCGGGCAAGAACTGATCCGGAAGGTATTGAATCAGGCAACATAGTACCGGGTACTGAGACAGAAGCGGCACTTGATATGCTCTATGGGCCTCTTGTTTATCGTCTCCTGGCAGGGCATCGAAAAAAGTAGGGAACATGTGCAGCGTGTAGTCCCTACGGTTTGCATATTTCCTAACATTATGAATAATAATAATGTTACTATTATTATTATTTCAACTGAAAATTATCACGATGAATCTCAATGTAGAGGAAACAGGCCAAACCGCAGCACGGAAAGTATTTCGGCCAAAGCAGGAAAGAAGCACCAAAACGCAGGCTGCTATCCTGGCAGCGGCCCGTGAAATGTTAGAAGAAGGCGGGATTGATGCGCTGACTATCTCAGGACTTGCAGCGCGAGCGGGGCTGACCACCGGAGCTTTCTATGCGCGCTTTCGCAATAAAGAAGCCCTGCTACAGACATTGTTTGAAGAAACGCTGGCACTTAACAGTACCGCTATGGCTGAGTTCCTGACAGACATAAAGGTCAACCAGGCAAACCTTGCTGAAATTATTGTTTCTTTCATTCCCCCAGCTATGGCGCTCATTCGTGACAACAGCGCACTGTTTAGAATATTTGGCAGTGATCACAGTACTCTGGTACGTGAAGATGACCGCGCTATTTTGTTACTTGAAAACGCCATTGCAAGCGTGCTGGAGCTTTTGCGGCAACATGCTGAAGAAATTCCTACGAGAGATCCTAAAGTCAGTGCTGCGATGCTGGTAGTAATGGTGCAGGGGATGGTGGATTGGTCTACCCACTTGCAACACTCAAAGCATCCGTTGGTGCCGGTGAATGACACTAGTTTGGCCCATGAGATTTCCCTGGCTGCGCTCGGTTATCTGGGTCTGACGTATCCGTATTGATATTTTGGGATAGTGGCAAAAAATTGAAAATTCTCAAATTGGTGTTGTTAGCAATTTTTCTCCTGGTGATTTCACCCATCACATTACTTACTTTAATACCACCGCCGGCGCAAAGCCATTGGCGAATTGGGGAGTTTGATACCGCGGGCGTATTATTGGAGCGTGTTGTCTACAAAAACACCCCAAGCATCGCGCTTGAGTATGAACCCAACATTTTCCGGGATTGGGGTGGTATGGCCCGCTCTATTTTTGGCATCGCTGGTGACACCAATGGTGCAACGGCATTGATAGTGAATTCTAACTTTACCAACGGGGTTATCGAGGTTGATATAGCCAGTGAGGTTGTGGTAAATATGTTGGGTCTTTCCCGAGGGTTTGCAGGCATCGCTTTTCGAGTTTCGGATGATCTTGCAAGCTACGAGCAGGTCTATCTTCGACCGGCTAATGGTCGCTCAAACAACGCGATACAACGCTCTCATGCGGTCCAGTATGCGGCCCACCCCAACTTTCATTTTGATGTTTCAAGGCGGGAATTCCCTGGTGAATATGAAACCGGTGCGGATATTGGTCTAGACGAATGGATGAAACTGCGGATAGAAGTGGATGCCGGGGTTGCCTTAATCTATGTGAATGGAGAATTCGCATTAAAAGTCGATTCACTGAAACTTGGTGCCCATCGCAGTGGTGGGATTGCGTTCTGGGTAGGTATGGGCAGCAGGGCTTACTTTTCGAATCTAAAGCTCACCCCAAAAGACAAATGAACTTCTCCATAAAAACCCAAAGCGGATCGTACATATGAATTCTTTTAATCCGACGCAAAGCATAAAGGTTATTGCTTTGGCCTTGGTCACACTCTTGCTGGTGGGCTGCCAGAGCACAAAATTGTCCGGCGGTTCTGAAGCCACTAAATATGACGCAGAAATTCGTTGGACAAGTTATGGCATACCCCATGTGAAAGCTTCGACCTGGGCAGGTCTTGGATATGGGTATGCATACGCCACTGCGGAGGATGCAGTGTGTGTCATTGCTCAGGAAGTGATGCTCGTATCGGGAGAGCAGGCAAAATATCAGGGTTCTGATGATGGCCGTCTGCAAAGTGATATTTTTCACAAGGCATTTCTCAACAGCGAGGTGCTCCAGCACTACACTTCTGTGCAAAGCGAAAACAGTAAGGATTTTAGCCAGGGTTACGCCAAAGGTTACAACCGCTTTTTGCGCGATCACTTAGATACCCTGCCGGTATCTTGTCGAGGTAAGAGCTGGGTGCGGCCAATAACAGAAAGCGATGTTATCCGAATGACCATCGGTGCCCAGGTTAGGTACGGCCTCGCCCAATTTCAAAGAGGAATTGTTAACGCGCAGCGTCCCGGGCTAAGAAACACTTATCCGTCCAGCACCTTCTCGCCCCTGTCGGGTATCGGCAGCAATGGTGTTGCTCTTGGTCGTGAGGTTACCGCTTCCGGACGAGGGATGCTCTTAGGAAACCCTCATTACCCTTGGCGCGGGCCTTCGAGATTTCACCTGATTCACACCACCATCCCGGGTGAACTGGACGTAATGGGTGTCAGCCTTATGACCACTACCAGAATTTTGATAGGTTTTAACAAGGACGTTGCCTGGACACATACAGTTTCAGCTGCCATGCGGGCCAACGCATATGAACTGAGTATTAATCCCGAAAATTCCATGCAGTATCTTTTCGAAAACGAATATCGAGACATTGAGACAAAGTCCATCGAAGTAGAAGTACTGGATTCAGCTAATCGATTGAACAAAGAGCTACACCAGATTTATCTAAGCCATCTCGGACCAATCCTCGTGTCCAGAGAATTCCCCTGGACGACGCAACGAGCGTACGCTATACAGGATGCAAATATTTTCAACAATCGCCATGACGAAACCTACGATGCGCTCCACGTAGCCAAAAATATTGATGACGTCGAAACGGCGCTCGGCCACCAGGGCGTTGCAGTTGCCAATACAATAGCAGCCGACCGACACGGTACTGCTTTTTACGCCGATATGGCGGTTACGCCAAATCTGGATGCCAAACAACTGTCTGACTGCCGTTTGCTTTTAGCCGATGTGCCTGCCTATTTTGTTGTACTTTCCGGTGATCGTGAATCATGCGAATGGAAGGATGATAGCCGGGCGCGTATCCCCAATGTGATGCCTGCGGAGGAAATGCCCAGATTGAGGAGGGACGATTATGTTCTCAATGCTAACAACAGTTACTGGTTGACCAATCCTGACGAACCCCTTGAGGGCTTCTCACCGACACTGGGAACAACACATACAGCGCGGTCTTTACGAACGCGTGCAGGTATTGCATTTGTTGAAGAACTCATTAGCCAGGGAAAGGTTAGTCCTGGCGATCTACAGGACATGTTGTTTTCGCATCGCAATTATGCGGCTGAACTTCTATTGGACGATATTTTAGAACTATGTACTGCGTCAGTAGTGAATATTGCCCGTGCATGCATTGCGCTTAAGTCCTGGGACCGAACTATGAATTTGGATAGCCGTGGCAGTCAGGTATGGACCGAATTCTGGAAAAATGTGGCACAGGTACCTGATCTTTGGGCCATTCCCTATGATGATCGGGATCCGGCAAATACTCCCAGCGGTATCGCTCTTGACAATTCAGCAGTAAATACTGCCATCATAGATGGCTTGAGAGCCGCACAAAGTACACTGGATGCCGCAGAAATACCGCTCGATGAAGCTTTACGTAAAATACAGTATTCCACGACACCTGATGGTGCACAGATTCCCATTCCTGGTGGCAGCGGGCGGGTAGGTATGTTCAGCATGACGGTCGCGCCCTTGCAGCAGAAGCAGGGATATACACCTATTGTTGGTGGAAACAGTTTTATCCAGGTTGTTTCCTGGAACAAAGCAGGGGATCTTGATGCTCGCGGGGTTCTTACCTATTCACAATCACAGGAAGCAGATTCGCCCCACAGTTCAGATTTCACACGACTGTACTCAAAAGGGGGCTGGTTAAAATTCCCCTTTACCGACGCTGAAATTGATGCGGATCCAGCCCTTAAAATCTTGCATCTAGCAGAATAGAAGCGAAACAGGAATATTACAATATGAATAAACCAATTCCGAAGGCCATAATGATTTGGGCCTTTCTTATGGGCCTGCTACCTTTGGTTTTTGTAGGGATAGCCTATTTTAACCCTGGTTTTTACGGCGAGAATTGGGCTGAGCAGGGCCTTGCCAGGTTTGGTGGAGTTTACGGGAACTATGTCGCACGCAATGCAGCATCTGCATTGATTATGTTTTTTGCACTGTGGCAACGGTCTGCTGCAATGCTGATCGTTGCATTTTTAATGCGTATATTCTCAGATCTCTTTGATGTCATCCACAACACAATAGCCGGAACCATTGACCTCTTCTATGTTCTGGATGCGTCTTTTCTGGCTATTGGATGCTGTGTCTGCATCTATTTCCTGTGGGATAAACGCTCACCGGTGGAATCTTGCTAACGCTATTAGGGCTGCCAAATTTCACAGCGGTACGTGTTCCAATCTGCTCCAAACACTTCAAGATGCGCTCCACCGAGCGCTCCAGCGCAGGTAACCAATCCGCTCAAATCCTTACGAAATTCGAACCCTGCAGTTCCATCACCCAAAGGTATGTTGAAATATCGACTGGCGAAATCCACCCTCTATCTTCAGAGGCTTTGAAATCTATTTGGCATAGCAATTATTGGCCCTAATGAGTATATTTCGAAACGAGATATTATACGGTATTGTGTCCTGGTCTTAAGAGGCGTTCTCAATGTCATTTTCTTTCACCACATCGGCACGCGAAGTGCTGGAGCAGATTAACCGACAACCGCACTTTCGCGAAATCACCACCATTCCGGTTTTTGCGCCGCAGACCATTGGCCTGATCGTTTTTGTCTATACGCTGTTTGGCTTAAGTACCTATGCCTATCTTTCCGGCCAACTGCACTGGTCTCTCATGATGCTTATCAATGGTTTTGCAATTTATGCAGCTTTTACACCCTTGCATGACGCCACACATCGTACGGTTTCTTCATGGCGCCCCTTGAATGATCTGCTGGGCACACTATCCTGTTTTCTATTGCTCCCCGGGATCACCACTCGCATTTATCGCTATCTGCATCTAGAGCACCACAGATTTTCCGGAGACAAGCTCAAAGACCCTGACGAGCCATTCGTATCTTCGCACCCGGGGTTCTTACCCTTTGTTATTGCATTCCCTGACGTCCTGTGGTCGCTTTGGTATGTACGTCACTGGAAGTCACGACCAACGGGAGAGCGTCTGGAGTTTTTGCTTTGTCTTTCTTTTTACGCCGGGTACCACCTGTTCTGGTTAAGCTCTCCTTATGCAATGGAATTCTTCCTGGTGTGGATGATTCCACAGCGTATTGGAGCCTCTCTTGTTACATGGTTTTTCGCACGCATCCAACATCCGGAGCACGTATTGTGGGAACAGACACCACTGCAGTGTACTGTGCAAGTGTTGAGCAACCGCTTTCAGTCCTGGCTTATGCTGGGACAAACGGTCCACGTCGTACATCACTTTTTCCCCTCCGTACCATATTATCGTTATCACAGGGCCTGGAAAGCTGGGCTGCATCTGTTTGAAAAACAAAACATACCCACGCGGAAATTTTTCTCTCTATCACAGGATCTAATGCTTCCCAAAAACCTGGAACCCTTCTGGATTGACGTAAAAGTAAGCTCAATTGAGAAAGTAGCACAAGGAGTTTGCACTTACACATTACGCGCAGAAGACGAACAGGAGCTGCTATCTTTTGAGGCGGGCGCGCACATAGATATTAAAACGGGTAACAACAGGGTGCGCCAGTATTCCTTGTGTAATTCTCCCTCTGAATCCAGCCGGTACATGATCGCAGTGAAAGAGGAAGTGGATGGTCGAGGTGGTTCACATTACCTGCATACTTCCATCGCTGTTGATGACACTCTACAAATCAGTGCACCAAGAAACAATTTCCCGCTACAGAGTCTTGTTGCAAACCAATATGTACTGGTAGCAGGTGGAATCGGACTAACTCCGTTGTTGTCTATGGCACATGTGTTACACGAGAATAACGCAAATTTCACTTTGCACATCCGTGCCAGCAGCATGTCCACCATGCCTTTCGGTTTGCAATTGCAAAACCTGCCTTTTGCAGACAAGCTCAGATACTACACTTCAGATACTGCTACGCCGATGGATCCCTGTACCAGCGCCGGAACCTGGCAACCGGGAAAGCAGCTATACATTTGCGGTCCCATCGGTTTTATGGATTGGTATGTTAATGATCTAGTAAAGGTAAACTGGCCGAACTCTGCTATTTTTTCCGAAAATTTTGTTGCCAACGAATACGACCAGAGCGAAAACGAGCGCTTTAAAGTCAAGCTCGCCAGGTCCGGAAAAATACTGACTGTCGAAGCAGATGAATTTCTACTCGATGTACTCAATGCAAACAACTGCGGAGTTATTTGTTCCTGCACACAGGGAATCTGCGGGTCCTGCATTACAGACGTTCTTGAAGGAGTTCCCGAACATCGCGATGCCATTATGAGCGATGCAGAACGGGCTACCAACCGGAAAATGTGCGTTTGTGTGGGTCGATCCAGAAGTGAGCTTCTCGTTTTAGACCTTTAGTCCCCGGCGTACGCTCGTTTTCTGAGAGTAGGGGTCGGGGTAAAGTGCCAGAGTAAATATGCCGTACGCCGCAGCGTTTACTCTGGCACTTTACCCCGACCCCTTTTTTAAGCATGACGTGCCCAGGCCCGTTCACCGGCTTTATACTCTACACAAGGGTCAAACCGTCCCGGCGATTCTACATATCGCAAGGCTTGTTTGTAGCCAATTTCTGAAGTGAAATAACCTACCACTGTAAGTTGCTTAATCATACTGAAGTAGTGCGATGGAGCGTCCGGTGTTTTATTGTCGGCGTGATTCTTCTGTTCCAGGTCCAGCCTTTCTAATAATGTCAGGCGCTGGCTTTGATTAGCGGCCACGAAACCTACACCCCACTCACGTCGACACTCCTCCTCTAACGATTCCATACCGGCGCGAAACATTTTTCGTTCTTCCGGCGAGTAGGTGTCTACAACCATTATGGCAATAAAGCCACCCACCTGCGCTGCTTTAGCACCAGGCGTATCGGTTTCAGGAAGGATGGTTTCCGCCACTTCGTCCAACCACTGAATCTGCAATTTAGTAAAAGTGGTAGACATTTCTGCCTGATCGCGTTGCATGTTAGTAGCACATGCAGCGAGTAAAGTACTGGAGCCGATCAGGGAGCCCGCACCGGCCAACACTAACGCTCGGCGGATAATCTCCCGACGGGAGAGTTGATCCTGGTTTTCTTGTTTTATTTGGGGGGATTGATTGTCCACAAAGGTCTCCTTACAGGTTGCGCCGCTTAAGTTCTTCAACTGCATAGTCTGCTGCCCGCGCCGTAAGAGCCATATATGTGAGAGAGGGGTTCTGGTTGGCCGAGGAAGTCATGCAGGAACCATCCGTAACAAATACGTTGGGTGCGTCCCACACCTGATTCCAGCGATTTAGTACTGAGGACTGTGGGTCGCGGCCCATACGCGCCGTACCCATTTCATGAATACCTTGGCCTGGTGCATAACCAACGTCGTAGGTTTTTACATCCACGACGCCCGCAGCTTCTAAGGTTTCAGCCATGTCGTTCATCATATCTTTGCGCATTAATTTTTCGTTTTCACCGATTTCACAGTCGATAGCAAGTACGGATTGCCCCCATTTATCCTTTCTGTTGTGATCGATGGATATCTTGTTGTCATGACTGGGCAGCATTTCACCAAAGGCAGTTGCACCAATACTCCACTCTCCAGGCTGCGTCATCGCGTCTTTGAATGAAGCTCCAACTCCCAATTCACGCACTGCGCGTGTCCAGTCACCTCTGGATGCACTACCCTGGTAGCCGAAACCTCGCAGATAGTCCCGTTTGTCGTCACCAATGTTCCGGTAGCGCGGTATGTAGAATCCTGTAGGTCGGGCACCGTAATAGTACTTGTCGTCCAGCCCACTTAGAGAGCCTCGTGCCCCCAGGCGGAAGTGATGGTCCATAAGATTATGGCCAAGTTCTCCAGAGCTGCTACCAAGACCTCCTGGCCACACATCTCTCGCAGACTGCATCAGCAACCAGGTTGAATTGAGCGTGGATGCGCAGAGAAAAACTATTTTGGAGCGGTATTCGGTGGTGTTGTTGGTTACCGCGTCCTGCACGCGCACGCCTACCACCCGTTTTTTGTCACGGTCGTAGTTCAATTCGGTAACTATGGCAAAAGGTCGCAGCACTAATCTGCCTGTTGCCATGGCGGCGGGTAGTGTGGACGACTGGCTGCTGAAGTAGGCGCCATAGGGGCACCCCAACCAGCATGCATTTCGATATTGGCAGGGTGACCTGCCGGGTAATGGTTGTGTGAGATTTGCCACCCGCCCAGGAATCATGCGCCGCTTTCCGTTAAATACAGAGCGTAATTGTTTGGCGACTAACGATTCACCACAGTTCAGCGGCATCGCTGGTTGAAATTGTCCATCCGGCAGTTGAGGTAAGTTCTCGACTGAACCGGAAATACCGGCGTGTCGTTCAACGTGGTCATACCAGGGTTTCAATTCCTCATAACGAACCGGCCAATCCACCGCTACGCCCTCGCGAAGATTTGCTTCGAAATCGAGATCACCCAAACGATAGCTTTGGCGCCCCCAGGTGAGTGAGCGCCCACCTACCTGGTAACCGCGATACCAGTCGAAGCGTTTTATTTCGGTGTATGGCGAGTCCTTATCGGATACCCACCAATCGAGATTTTTTTCATTAAGTGCATAGTCGCGTTTAAGAACCGGGTAGGCTTCCTCCATGGCATAAGTGCGCGATCCTCTGTGGGGGTATTCCCATGGACCCTTTGTAGCATTCACGTAGTCTTTAACGTGCTCTACATTTTTACCCCGTTCCAACAGCAGAACATTCAGGCCACGTTCGGTGAGTTCTTTCGCCGCCCAGCCACCAGAAATGCCAGAGCCTATCACTATGGCGTCAAATTCAATCTCGGTTTTAGACACTTGGTGTTACCTCTCTCACAGGTTCAGCCCCAGTATAGTTAATTGTTCTTTAAGATGGGCCATGGCTTCAGTGCTTGGCCCCGGATAGTCACTATGGATCGGCACATTTCCCAGGTAACCGAGTTCAAGACTGCCTTCGATGCTAGAATAATACATGCCAGTTACCAGGCGTCGCAGCAGATCAAAGAACACAATGGGTTGGTCTAAATCAGGCCGGTTTACCCTTTCCGGAAAAGCAATGTCGTCCACGATAGCCACCTGGTCATTTATACCCGCACTGACAAACGGTCGTGCGAAGCGGCGCACAGCCTCTCGATCACACCAGTCCAAACCAGAAACAATTAGCACGCGATGGTTTTGCTGACTCGGATAAGGCGCGCTGACCCATTCGTCAAGAACCTCAGGAATGCCAGCAGCGCTCGCCGAAGGCGCTTTACCCTCCGCTGGAATCAGGATATCTGACAGTACCGACAACAACGCAAGCTCTGGAACGCTAAGGGTAAGCGGCCATGGTGTCGGCGCAGGGTGCAACAAATTCGGGTCCTGGCCATAACCGGGCGATGTTACGGGTTTCAACTGAGCCGGCTGCCATGCAGCGGCCGCTTGCTCACTGGCTGCTACAAATCCGAATGAGGGGGCGAATGGCATGCCGCTAATTCCGGCGAACAAAGCCGCGCGTCGCAGCGACTCGCGCCTACTAAGCAGATTATTTTGCCTGGTTTTCACACCGCACCCCGCCGCAGCGCCTTGCCCAGATGGTCTGCGTTGCGCATCGCCAAAGTCATAAGTGTGAGGGTACAGTTTTTATGCGGATTCGAAGCAAAAACCCCTCCGTCCATAACAAACAGGTTACGCACGTCCCAGGTTTGGCCCCACTGGTTGGTTACAGAATTTTTGGCCGTAGTGCCCATGCGTGTGGTGCCTACTTCGTGGATAATTTCCCCACCTTTCTTGATGGCTTCTTCCGGTGTTTGCTCAGGCTGGTATACATAGCCACCCATTGTTTCGATGATTCGACGCGCCGTTTTCTGCCCGTGCGCCACTTGTTTCAATTCGTAGTCAGACCACTTCCAGTGAAACCTGGGCACGGGGATATCCCATTGATCCTTTACATGCTCATCAATTTCCATGTAGCAGTTATCGCTCGCTACCATTTCACCGCGAAGTGCTAAACCAATCGTTGCGCCATAACGCTGCCTTACCCTCTTTTTAAGTGCCAGACCATAACCTGTAGCACTACTGCCAATACTCATTCCGGGTGCTCCAAAACCACCACCGAGCTCGAAATGATAGCCGCGAGGAAAATCCAGCTCACCGCGTGCCTGTTGCACATGCCCCCACCAAGGAATAAACAGGTGGTTGGAGGTATTGCCGTCCTCGTTGTAGCGTGGACGCCCCTCCAGTGCCGGTACGTAACCTGTGATGTTTGCGCCGGTGGAATCCATAAGGTTTCTGCCGACCTGCCCGCTGGAATTAGCAATTCCACCCGGAAGCTCATTGCTCCGGGAATTGAGCAAAATTCTGCTGGTTTCACAAGCGCTAGCGGCCAACACAACCACAGATGCCAACACGGTCTCCAATTTGCGTGTTTGACGATTAACAAAGTTAACCCCGGTAGCACTGCCATCAGCGTCGACAGAAACCGAACGGACCATTGCATCAGTAACAATCTTCAATCGGCCGGTGGCCAACGACATTGGCAGCAGCGATGTTGTAGTCTGGAAAGCCGCACCAATGGAGCAGCCTCGACCGCAGGGCGTCGCGTAGAAACATGCCTGACGATTAACGAGGGGTCTGGTTAATACTGCACGACGCATGGGGGCAGTAGGAATACCCAGTTTTTTTGCGGCCGCAGACAGCAGCAGTTCTGGCACTCGTGGCACCGGTGGAGGTTGCAGTACGCCTGGAGAAGAGTCAGGCATATCATCCAGGCCGGGGTTATTACCGCATATGCCGATAAGCGACTCCGCCTTGTCGTACCAGGGTGCAAGATCGTTGTACTCAATGGGCCAGTCTGCCCCCAGGCCATCGCGGCTGGAAGCTTTGAAATCATGATGGCTAAAGCGCAGCGAGAAGCGCCCCCAATGATTAGTTCTGCCACCCAACATGCGCGAACGCCACCAAAGAAAGTCGGTGTTCTCACCCGTGGTGTAAGGCTCGCCAGGTACTTGCCAACCACCATCTACAGTGGCGTCGTAGAAACCAAAATTTTTGTCCGGTGTGCTCGCACCCCGCAGAGGCGCTTGTGCATTGGTATTAAACATTGGTGTTTCTGTGAGGGGGTCGTAGTGTCGACCTGCTTCCAGCATAAGTACACGAAACCCGGCTTTGGTCAGCGTGTAGGCAGCCATGCCACCACCCGCGCCGGAGCCGACTACTACTACGTCATAATCAAACGCTTCATAGCTGTGCATGATCAAGGCATAACCGAAAGTGTGCGGATTTTCAGATTTTTAAACGACACCTGATCGCCATGATCCTGTAACCCTATGTGACCGAGAGGCTGTTCACCAAATCCCGACCAATCGGCAAACTTGCTGCGCGCAACCAGATCATTCCAACGCGCACTACCGAGCGCAATATCAACACTCAACACAGCATTTTGCCAGACCGTCAAATGACCGTTAACGTGCACAAGGATGACCTGGTTCCATTCACCTGCCGGTTTTTGTGCGGCCGGCGGTGACGCAACCAGGTCGTACAACGAGCCGGATCGACGATTTGCTTTTTTGTTATCTGGATGGCGTTTGTCGTCTAATATCTGTATCTCTGGTGCGTGAACATATATAGGTTTGTCGCTCTCATCAGCGAGAAAAAAAATACCGCTGTTACCCCCTTCCGAGATATTCCATTCAAGACTGAGTTCAAAGTTCTGCCAGGTCTCGCGTGTTATCAGATCACCTCCACCCCGACTGGTCATAACGATGGCGTTATTCTGGATTTGCCACGCGGGAGCAACGTCAGCTTTGCCATAACTACGCCACTGTTCCATAGACTTGCCATCGAACAGTAAAGCCCATCCAGCGCTTTGCTCTTCGGGTGACAATTGATTATCGATTTCTGAAGTCTCCGCAGCCAAAAAAGTTAAAGGAAGCAGTGCAAGTATCAAACCTGCCATTCGACTGATTCGCATTAGTCTGGTACATAAATTGTGTCTCAGATTCAATGTCCCCTCCGCCCGGATTCTATTAAGTGAAGCAGCATACTATCAAGCCAGGGTGCTGCTGGGTCAACTTTTGCGCGCGAACTTAGGCGCCATGCCATAGCGTTTGTTAAAAGTCCGCGTAAAATGGCTGTGATCCGAAAAACCAGTTTCTGCAGCAATAGTACCGATGGACTTTTCTGTCTCAAGCAGCAACTGCCGTGCATTATCCAGCCGCAGGTCTTTGATATATTGGTGTGGCGTTTGATTCAGATGCTTTTTGAAACGACGCTCAAGGGCGCTGATGGAAATATTGCAGGCGCTAGCCAGTGCTCGCACAGAAATAACGCTACCAAAGTGCTGGTCGATATAATCGATTGGTGCCTGTAAATCCCTGAAAGGAACCACCTTTCTTTCAGTCCGGTTGAGGTGGCGGCTCATACCCAGGGTACCGATGATCTGTTCATGCAGATCATAGATGGGCCATTTAGAGGTAAGAAACCATTCCACCGAATTGCCTTCACCACGAATCAATTCTAATCGGTCGGTAACGACACTGCCGGCTAGCACCAGCTTGTCATCATCCCGATAACTTTTGGCCATGTGGTCGGGGGCAAGATCAAAATCACTTTTTCCGATCAGCTCCGGCATGGTGTTGAAACCAAAGCGTTCGAAAAACAGGCGATTGCCATAAACGAAGCTACCCCCGATATTTTTTGCCCAGGCATGCGTATCAACGACCAGGTCGAGCACGACGAAATTCTGTGCTGCACTATGCAGCGAGGATAAACATATTTGTGTCATCAAAGACCAGATCCGTCCGCCGAGTAGATAACCCAGATTTTTTCGTATCCGTCAGTATCCCACGTGCCTGTCCACTCTTTAGGAATCGTCACAGCCTCTCCAGCATGGACAGTCATAACACTGTCCTTTAAGAAGAACATGCCAGCCGCATCTACCCTGTCTATTTTGGCCGGAAGCACAACTTTTCCTTCGTGGTGGTCAGCGTTGGAAGCGGTGCACATAACAAACATCAGGAATGTGGCCGCGATCTTCATGTAGATATTCATGGATAATCCTCGTTTTCGACTATTTGCGAATTCAGCTTGTCATATTTTTGTCACTAAAGCTCACAAACGCCGACTTTGAACAAATTATTGAAGCTTTTCTGCAAGAACTGACAGTCCCTTAGGCGCATTATCTTTTGGAAGTAGCAAGCAGGGTTACCAATGGCACAGATTAGAATGGGTATGGTCGGTGGTGGCGAGGGCGCTTTTATCGGGCCTGTGCACAGGATGGCAGCGGCACTCGACGGTGAGATTGAGTTGGTTTGCGGCGCTTTTAGTGCAGATTCCCGGCGCTCACAACAATCCGGTACTGCGCTGCATTTACCCGCGCAGCGAATCTACAACGATTATCAGGCTATGATGACTAAAGAGGCGGCGCTACCTGAAAATCAGCGGATGCAATTTGTTGCCATAGTTACACCCAATCATTTGCACTTTCCTGTGGCTAAAGCGGCACTTATGTCCGGATTTCACGTACTGTCCGACAAGCCCGCCACCATCAGCCTTGCACAAGCCCTTGAATTACGCGAGCTGGTCGAGCAATACGGGCTTTTATATGGCCTCACTTACACTTACTCCGGTTATCCCCTGGTAAAGGAAGCCAGACAACGGATCTCCTCAGGAGAGCTAGGCCCTATTCGTAAGGTGATAGTGGAGTATCCCCAGGGCTGGCTGGCCGATTGCCAGGAAAGTACCGATAACAAACAGGCAGCCTGGCGTTTGGACCCAGCCCGGGCCGGTATCAGCAGTTGCATGGGAGACATTGGTGTGCATGCAGCTCACCTTTCCGAATACGTTAGTGGATTGAGGATTAGCGAGATCTGCGCCGATCTAACTGCATTTGTCGAGGGGCGCGCGCTCGACGACGACGGTTCTGTGTTGCTGCGTTTTGAGAACGGAGCCCGGGGCGTATTGATGGCCAGCCAGGTGAGCACTGGCGAGGAGAACGCCCTCAAAATCAGGGTGTACGGCGAGCAGGGAAGCCTGGAATGGAACCAGCAGGAACCCAACAGCCTGTGGCTGAAGTGGCCAGACAGGCCCCACCAACTTCTGCGCACGGGGGCGAATTACCTTAGTGAGCTGACAACAGCCAATACCCGTACGCCGATGGGCCATCCTGAAGGATACCTGGAGGCATTTGCCAATATTTATATGGCCTTCGCAGGTCAAATTCGTGCTCGCGAACTTAACCTAACGCCCGATGCAAGGGCCAAAGACTGCCCGGGCATTCTTGAGGCGGTGCGCGGCATGGCATTTATCGAACTGGCTGTTGCAGCCAGCGCCAGTGATGTGAAATGGCATAACTTTGAGCAATACTAAATATGAGGATTACAGCATGTCCAGAATAAAAGGTCCGGCCATTTTCCTGGCCCAGTTTGTCGGGAAGGAGGCGCCCTTTAATAATCTCCGAGATATCTGTCAGTGGGCTGGTGATCTTGGATACCAGGGCGTGCAAATCCCTACCTGGGAGTCTCGCCTGATCGATCTTGAACGGGCTGCCGAGAGCAAAGACTACTGCGATGAAGTAACCGGCATTTGTGCCGAGGCGGGATTGGTTATCAGCGAATTGTCCACCCATCTGCAGGGTCAACTGGTTGCCGTGCACCCTGCCTACAACGAACAATTTGATAGCTTTGCTCCGCAGCAGGTTAAAGGCAATCCAAATGCGCGGCAGCAATGGGCGGTGCAGCAACTGCTGCTGGCAGCCAGAGCAAGTCAGAACTTCGGCCTTAAAGCCCATGCGACTTTTTCCGGCGCGTTGTTATGGCATACATTTTATCCCTGGCCGCAACGACCCGAGGGACTTGTGGAAACCGGCTTTAAGGAACTGGCCGCGCGCTGGCTGCCAATTCTGGATGCATTTAACGCAGCTGGCGTGGACCTGTGTTATGAAATTCATCCCGGCGAAGACCTGCACGACGGAGTGACCTTTGAGCGTTTTCTGGCCGCCACCAACAATCACCCACGCTGCCATATCCTCTACGACCCCAGCCACTTTGTCTTGCAGCAGCTCGACTATATCCAGTTTATAGAGATCTACCATCAGCACATTAAGATGTTCCATGTAAAGGATGCAGAATTTAATCCCAACGGTCGCAGTGGTATCTACGGGGGCTATCAAGACTGGATTGACCGACCGGGGCGCTTCCGCTCCCTGGGTGATGGCCAGGTGGATTTCAGCGCTATTTTCAGCCGCTTTGCCCAATACGATTTTGATGGCTGGGCAGTGCTGGAGTGGGAATGTTGTTTAAAGCACCCACAGGACGGAGCCAAAGAAGGCGCAGAGTTTATAAAGAAACATATGATTCGCAAAACCGACAAAGCCTTCGACAACTTTGCTGGCACCCAGGCCAATGAAACAGCCAACCGACGAATTCTGGGAATTTAGCGATTTGACAACTCTTCCTTGTTGGAAGGTAAAATATTGCATATGGGTTAACTCTGCTGTATTTGCGTCGTTAGGTCTCCGCGCACCAGAAAACCCCTCTTCACGGGATAGAGATTAACATGCAAAAACTTGAGATATATCAATCTTTATGGGCTATGGCTCAACGTCACCCAAGCAACAAAGAACCCTCAGACGCAGAAAAATTTGCCAAGGTTACTGCCGCCGGATTTGATGGTATTTGTATAGATATGGAGGCATCGGAAATTGATCAATTTACTCCCATGAAATCACTGTACGAAAAACACTCCTTAGGCTGCATGGTGAATGCGTTTCCTGCTTCAACCAGGGATCTCAAGCCGGTTTTGCAGCTGGCAAAAGATTTTAATGCCTGCATGGTAAATGTTATCGGGGGGGTCATGCCAGTAAGTCTTGCAGGCGCTGTCCCGGTTTTGTATCGCTGGATGGACGAAGCAGAAGACCTGGGTGTGCCGCTTCTGTTCGAAACGCACAGAGATGGCATATTGAACGATCTTTACTACACGCTTCAGATTATCGATTCTATTCCTCAGTTACGCCTGTGTGCAGACTTGTCACATTTTGTGATTGATCGTGAAATGAGATTACCACTCAGCGATAGAGACCAGGGCTTTATGCATCGAATTCTGGAGCGTTCTGATTGCTTTCAGGGCCGCGTCGCCAACCGGGAACAAATTCAGGTGCAGGTGCAATTCCCCCAGCATCAGGAATGGGTCAGTATTTTTAAAGAATGGTGGCGTCAGGGCATGCAAATGTGGAAAGCACGCAATCCTGCTGACGCTACATTGATATTTTTATGTGAACTCGGCCCTCCCAGTTACGCAATGACTGACAAGGATGGGCTCGAATTGTCCGACCGCTGGGAAGAGGCGCTGTTGATAAAATCCTGGGTTGAGCAGATCTGGAGTGAACTGGACTAAGCTCTATCTGCGTTAGAAATACACGTCTAAAAACGGCGAGTCGGCAAGGTGGATGGTTGTTTCCTAAAGCAGTGGTTTGGTACTTATCATCACAAGTGGTGTAAGGTTTAAGCACTGTCTAAAAGGTTTAAATCATGTCGTGGTGGAAAATTCTTCTCATTACAGTTTTAGTTCTGGCCTTAGGTGGTGCTGGCGTTGGCTGGTATCTATACAACTTTGCAGAACTCGACCCTTACGTCCCTTTGTTCGCTGACAATTGTGGACAATGCCACGGCAATGAACTGCAGGGCACAGAAATGGGCGTAGCCTTACTCAACTCAGAACTGTCAGGGGGAGATAGTGTTGCCGCTTTGCAAAACAGTATAAAAAACAGTCACGCCAATTTTGGCAAGCCTGCGTTCGCCAACACACTCACAAACATTGATA
>Ga0256847_1000658_pt1 | contig 20717 bp, 19 predicted proteins | sample TeddybearmetaG_FD_189099 | JGI IMG/M metagenome (GOLD analysis project Ga0256847, IMG submission 189099) | Hydrothermal vent microbial communities from East Pacific Rise, Pacific Ocean - Teddybear | ecosystem: Environmental > Aquatic > Marine > Hydrothermal vents | place: Pacific Ocean: East... | reverse complement strand
AGAGTTGGTAAACTTGCATAATGGTACAATTAAAGTAGAAAGTATTCCTGAAGAATGGACAACCTTTAAAGTGGTTTTACCAATCCATAAAGAAGCATTTAAAGAAGATGAATTTATAGATGAAGTTGCTCTTAAATCAATTAATCCTAAGACTTCGGGAAAAACTTCAGAAGTAAATATTGCTACAGACATATCAAAAAACCCCAATAGTCCCAATAACTATCAGAATCAGGATGACAACCCTATTTTATTGGTAGTTGATGATAATGCTGACATAAGAACTTATATCAATAATATTTTTAAAGATACCTATATCATTTTGACTGCAAAAAATGGTCAGGAAGGAATAGACATAGCGATAGAACATATACCTGATATTATTATCAGCGATATTATGATGCCTGTTAAAAACGGAATAGAATTATGTAATACTTTAAAAATTGATGAGCGTACAAGTCATATTCCTATCATTTTATTAACAGCAAAAGCCGGAGAACAAAACGAAATTGAAGGCATTAAAACAGGAGCAGATGATTATGTGATTAAACCCTTTAATGAAGAGTTGTTACAATTACGTGTTCAAAAACTAATTGAAAGTAGAAAAAAATTGCAAGAAAGATATAGTCAAGAGGTTATTTTAAGACCCAAAGATATTGCAATTACTTCTGTTGATGAACAATTTTTAGAACGCTTACAAAAAGTACTAGATGATAAATTGATAGAAGCTTCATTTAGCGTAGAAGACTTTAGTCAAGCTATTGGTATGAGCCGTATGCAATTGCATAGAAAATTAAAAGCATTGACGGGTTTGTCAGCTACTGAGTTTATCCGTTCTCAACGTTTAAAATTAGCTGCTCAATTATTGCAGAAATCTGATATCAATGTTTCTCAGGTAGGTTATAGCGTTGGCTTTAACGACCATGCCTATTTTAGCAAGTGCTTTAAAGAAATGTACTCTTATTCGCCCACCGAATATGTAGCCAAGAATAAATAATTTCTCTTTTCACAATACAATATTGACCTTTAAATAGGGGTGTTTTCCCTATAGTTTTAGGAGGATATTTCCCCTTTTTACCCTTGTTACATTTGTTATAGCTTTTGTTACAACAGTTATAACTGTCTGCAAATATGTCTATTACTTTTACAATTGAATTTTAGAAAGCTATAATTATATGATGTTTCAAATTATAATTAATGAAGAAAAAAAAGTATGAGGGCAAATTACAAGATATGCCATCAGACAGCATATATCTAAATGTAAATAATTTAAAGAAAGGTATCTACACTTTAAAGATTGTGAATAAAAATAAAGTCATAAAAAAAACAAAGTTCAATAAAAAGTAAAACTATGAAAACACTAAAGATTCTATTCGTTCTTATTTCATTTTGTTATGCCACAAAGAGTGAAGCTCAATTTTTTAAGAAATTAAAGAAACGGGCAGAAGAAGCTGTTAAAGAAACAGTTATTAGAAAAACCGAAGAAAAAACGTCAAGAGAAACTGAAAAAACCTTTGATACGGTATTCAACAATAAAGGAAGACTTTTTAAGAGCAAAAAGGTAAAGGTGGCTGAAAGCTACACCTTCAGTCATCAATATACTATGGAAATAATTAGTGACAAAGACACCACTGATATTACTTATTACCTGACCAATGAGAATGACTATATGGCCACGTCATTTTCAGCCAGAGAAGACCAGGAATTCCTGACTGTCATTGATCTATCAAACTCGGCAATACACAGTTTTATGGACCTAGGAGGTAAAAAAAGCATGACTTCCATGAAAATTGAGTTGGATGATGTTAATAGAGGTGATTTGAATACCTCAAAGTTTCACATTGCATCAACTGGTCAAACCAAAAAAATTCTCGGGTATCAATGCGAAGAATTTCAAGTAACGGGGCCTAAATTATCAGGCAAAGTTTGGGTGACACAAGAAGCCGATATATCGTTTTATAAAGCCTTTTCACAATTGAGGTCAAAAAAGTTCAAGAATGTCAAAGGTATGGATCAATCATGGATAAGCCTAGTAGAAGGCTTGGCGCTGGAGATGAAAATGATAGACTATTCAAGAAAAAAACCGAAACCGATAGAAATAATCTGCACAGGCATTAGTGAAAATGACTTTACCATTGAAACAGCACAATATCAAAATCAATTCTAAAAATAAATAATCATGAAAAAAATCATCATCATTTTAGTTACAATACTCAGTCTGGCATCGTGTAAAAAAAACAATAAAGAACAAGTTTCATCTGAAAATAATTCGATTCTAAAAAAAGAGGAAAGTATCAAACCACTTCCTAAAAATGAAACTGTTAATGGCAATAACTTATGCCAGATCAATGGGAAGAATTGGGCTTATACCAAAGCTTCAGGTATCGTATCAACTCATGCCAAGACAGGAAAACGAACTGCTTTATTAACCTTTAAAAAAAAGTTAGAAAAAGGTAGTGAAAGTATTCAGCTACATTTTGATGCTAATTCTTTTGAACTAGAAGCCGTTTCATTACAATTAAAATTTCCAAAAAAAGATGGTAAACTTATTACCTGTTATTACGATTTGCACCCCGACACAAGAGATCGTAACCCTGAAAGTGAGCTATCCGGCAGTATCGATTTGTCTGATCTATCTAGTGCTTCAGGTGTGGCAGAATTAAAGAACATCAATATTAAGTATGAAAAAGAATCACTGCACAACGCTGAAGACGCTATCATAAATATTACAGGTTTAAAATTCACGAATGTTGGCTATTCTGACATTGATAAATTCGTAAAGTCATATAAAAAATAAAAAACGTCAGTAAAAAAATGACCGATTTGGCAAATTACTTATTGAAGAAACATAAAAAATAATACCATTATGAAAATTATAATAATTCTAGCATTTTTGACATTCAACCATTTAGGATATTCACAACTAATAGACCCTTTTGGGAAAATAATTACTCATGAAATCAAGCTCAATAAACTAAAAAACGGAAGTTATCTTGGAGCAATTGAATGGACTACGGGTGGAAAAGATTCCTTACAACGATATATTGTAAAGGGTCTCGATATTAATGCACCGGTAATGGTCAGAATTATATCAAAAGCTCCTGACCATAATATAGACCTTAGCTTCCATAAAACAGGATGGGACAAATCAGAGTCTAAAATTTCAACAGACGGAGACAAATTTGTTGATAAAATATTCAGAACCATGAATTCCGCAGGGCTTGGAGTGTATTCTGAGGTAGCAGGAATTCCATATTTAATTATTGTCAAAGTAGGCTTACAGTTTCCTTCTACCAATTCTTTAATTCGGATAACAGATGATAAAGAGGAATATGCGCAACATCTGAGAAAAATGGGGTATACAGGTGATTTGTTTTCAGAAAATAATGCATCATCTTCCAATAATTCAAGCGCTACAAGTAATAACTTAAAAAATAATAACCTTATGTATATTGTCATAATTCTCTTAGCAGTAATTGCAATACTATTGATTGTATTCTTAATGAAAAGAAAAACTTCCAAAACCGTTACTCTTTTAGTGCTTTGTTTTGGGCTTTCTCACGTAGCAATTTCTCAAAACTCTGCGCCTCAGAATATACCTGTTGAGAATCAAGGTAAGGTATTTATAGGATATTCAACTCAAAATGTACGTAATCAAGTGCCAGTTACTTATCAATTACCGGGTCCGAGAGACATATATCTTGATGTACCTATTAATCCCGAGGATGGAACGTTTAGAACTACTGCGCATATCAGCATAGAGCATGAACCTGGAAGTATGGAACTTTCAAGAGACGATGCAAAAGAGATTAATGAAAGAATGCGAGAAGCCAATGAGCAATTTGATAGAGACTACACTGATAATATGCCAGGAGAAGAATCAGAAGGGAATCAAAGATTTCCCCCAAAAGATTTTGACCGTGAAGAAATGGATAGACTTAAAGCACAGGTAAGAGAACTAAGAAGACAAGTTGAACTTTTATCTCAAGAAGATAGAGAGTACGAATCAAATGATCAAAGAAACCCAGAAATAGTTATTTACTGTAAAGACAAAATTCAATGTCAAAAATGCCTAGATAGAGGTTTGAACAAAGTTAATAGCAGGGTAGCCAAATTCGAATATTTACAGAATTTCTATGCCAGTGAAATCAAGGAGATAAACCGAAATATAGCTTATGGAAATGCCTATTCCAATGTACATGGCGTAAGTGCGATTGTTTGGCAAAGAGTATTAGCGAAAGTTATTATGCCATCCGTAACAACTCTTCGAAAGGCTTACAACGACAAATTCAATCAATATCTTGAGTCTTTAGAAGAAGAGCTTAAGTACATTGAGAAATGTAATAATAGATTTAACCCGAATGGTAGTACTAACGTGTCTTTGGAGAATCAGATAAGTATTTCCGTCAATCACTATAGATCAATGAGAATCCTTGATTAGTAAATTCTAGGAAAATAAAAAATTATATCGCATATATCGTACTAGTAATAATGTTGTTCTCTTGCGCAGAAAAGCCAAAAAACAATTCGGATGACCTTTTTACAGCAGACAACCATTGTGTAGAAAGCGTAAACCCAAAATTAGATCAGGCAAAATTTAATCTTGAAAAACTTAGAATCCTTTATTCTGAAAAAATGGAGAAACTACAGGTTAAAATTGATTCAACAAACCACCTTGCCAATATAAGAAACTGTTGGAACAGAGCAGAAAGAATGAGAATATCCTCACTAAAGATTAAATATCGTCAACAGGTCGATTTATTGAATGATGCCTATGATGCCAAGTATATTAAATTCATCTCAGCATTAGGAGATAACTTAAGAGCAATAGAAAAGTGTAAACTAATTATAGGCGAGGAAAACTAGTATGACCAATTTGGTCATACCTATTACGAGTCTATGATAGATAAATACAAAAGAAATTAAAATGAAAACTTATATAATTTATTTTTTACTGATAACAATATTATTTTCCTGTTCTGAGAAGTCAAAACAATCTCAAGACTCAGAAATTGATTATGATTCAAATACAGAAGCTAATCAAAAAACGGTTTCGTCTAAAAATGATTCTAAAGACAATTCTAATTCCCAATTGAATGACCTCTTTAAAATGGGTCAAGGCTTACTAGAAACGTCAGATACTGGAGGATCCGACGGATTTCAATTAGATACAGAAATGTTTTTAGACCTATTAGAAAAGAGTGGCATTTCTCGTGAAGAGATGGAAAAGCTCATGAACAATCCTGACAGTCTACGCATATTAGCTCAAGAGGCGGTTAAGAATAGACAGATGGCGCAACAAAATGAGCCTGTCTTGAAAGGTAAACTATCAAAAGAGCAACTAGCATCTAAAAACACAAGTACAGGTGTTTCCTTAGAAGAGGCTATATTATTGGTGCAAGCAGAATCAGGCCCAGAAGCAACCATGCAAAAACTAAAAAAGATTGATTCTTTGGCAGGAACCAATGTAATGTCACAACTAGATTTAACTGAGGCAGGATACGTAATGAAAGATGTTGAACGCAAAAATGAACCCAAATCAAGCCCCGAAGAAGAACGAAAAATGGAGGTACTAAGAAAGCTCTCTGGGCAAATGCACAGTGATAAAGAGGCAGAACAAGTGCTGGCTGAACTTGAAAAGACCGAAAGTGATATCACTTCAGGTAGAATAAAGGTCAGTCCAAAATACCAAAGGGCCATAGCGCATCGGAAGAAAATCGTCAAAGTTTTTAAGAATGATTTTGTCAGAAAGGCAATAGTGGCAAAGGAAAAATTTCAGCAACTCAACCCTGAACTTTATTTCGGCGATGAAGTGGGAGCAACTTATGTTGGCCATATGAGAAAAGCGGTCTATTTACCATTAGGTAAACTCTCATTCGCCGATAAAGTTGTGAATGCCAATCATCCACAATTGATGATGCAACAGGTAAATAACGTGATAGGCGAACCAGACGTCATTAAAGGCTTTCTTGCTGAAGACATCAGTGGTATTCATAGTCTTGGACTTGGAGGAAGTCTTACTATACAGTTTATCGATAATGCATTGACGAATGTTAACGGACCTGATCTGTACATTTTTGAGATTGGACAGATAGAACCTACTGATCTCGAAATATCAAAAGATGGTAAGCAATGGATTAAGGTAGGTAAGATTGATGGTGGTGTAGCCGAAGTGGATATTGCGCCATTTGTAAAACAAGGAGAACTATTCTACTATATACGCCTTAAAGATCTAAAAAAGAAAAGTGCTTTACCGGGTGCTGATGTAGATGCCATCGCTGCCATTGGTGCCGCCATGCGCTTAAACCTAGATAGCAAAGTGCTTTTTGATTCAGGTAAATCTATACTAAAACCTGCAGGAAAAGAAGCTTTAAAAGAATTGGCTAGAAGTATTCAAGTTTTAAAAAGAGGTAATGTTATTGTTGAAGGTCATACGGATGATGTAGGTAGTGAGGAAACAAACAGAAAACTATCCTTAGCCAGAGCAAAAAGCGTATCCGCAGAATTAAAAAAATTGATACCGTCTAGCAAGTTTAAATGGCGAGAAAAAGGCTTAGGAGAATCGAAACCATTGGTTGAAAATATTTCAGATACCAATAGAGCAAAGAATAGAAGGGTTGAAATTTTGGTATTACCAAATTAAATTAATTGAGTAAAGGTGTTAACCTTTTAAGAATGTAAATATTAAAGAGAAAATAATATTAATTTAAAACTAAAAATTATGAAAAAATTAAGAAATAATCAAAAAGGCGAGGATTACATTAAACGAAGTACAATTAGAAATACGAGAGGTTATTCTGGATTAATGAATAGAATAATGTCTGTTATGTTATTACTAATTGTTGCATTTGGTTTAAGTAGCGCCACCAAAGAAAATGTGACATTAAGAAATAATTTATCTTCTAACACCCAAGGTGAACGTGAGGCCTTTGATCAATTAATTGGAGAATTGGGCAAAGACAATCGCTTAGAAATTATTGTTACCTCTGTTAGTGTTAAACAGCACGGTGGAATTGAACATTCATTTACTGGTTTTGGCACCGGTAAAGTAAAAAAAGAGAATGACTATGTAAGAACAGAACCGAATGGAATAAACACTGGATTTAGTGATAGAAGAAATTTTAACGGAGTAAAAACTGTAGAGCATGTCTATCTGAGTTTTAGTGGTAATCGATTTAAAATTAAAGTGCGATTACAAACTTGGGGCAACAAAACCATTGAACTCGCAAATCCAACGCTTGAAAAACGACAACAGGGCTACTTTGCAACAGGAAATTATCAAAATGGGCGTCGAACATTTTATTATACCATTGCTATGCATGAAAGTCCCAGTCAAAGAACAAATTACCTCTCACCCTTAGGAGAAATAGTAACTTCAGGTTAATTAAAGTGTCTACCCAAATTAACATATTAGCCTTATAAATATATTTAATTTAAATTTTATAAAACAAGAAATCATGAAAAAATTAACAAGCACAATCGTAGTATTAATTATGGCTTTATCAATGCAAGCGCATAACGGAATAATAGTAAAAGTTGAAAATACTAATCCAAATCCGATAATTGATATTACGGGTGGAGAAATGAATATTAAATCTATAAAAGCAAATATAGATAGCAATAAAAGAGCCTATTATATGACCGGGTCATTTACTGTAATAAAGACTCCTACTAGCAGAGATGGAGATGTAGCTCATACGGTTGATGTTTCGTTTCGTAATAGCCTTGTCTTATCAAGAAGAGGTAGTAATTATATTCAAGCAAATGCGCAAGCAAAACGAAATGATAATAACAGCAATAATGAATTCAGAATCTATATACATCATGATAATAGAGGTCAAGGAAAGATTGATAAAAGAAACATCAAGGTCAATTGGAAAACTGGGTCTTTAGAAGTAGTAGCCAAACTAGCTAATGTTTCTGTATTATATCAAAAAGACGGGATTCTAATTATTGGCACCATGCAAAAAAATGGCTATACCATTGGGGTTAGTCTTGCTATTGCAAAAGAGGTAAAATTAATATAATAGCATAGTTAACTTGGTATGGATAAGCCTTTCTTTTATTTATATAAAGGAGGGCGAAATCCATCAAAACGACTTAAATAACCATTATTTAAAAACAAAAACTATGAAAAATTTAATTACAACAATCACACTTTTTGTAGTATTTATAGTAGGTGCTAATGCACAATTAGTTATTGATGACTTTACAACAGGTACAGTCGAAAAATTAAGCTTTAAGGATGCAACTAACCAAAAGCATATCCAATCTGGTTCGAATATTATTGGAAAAATAAGGCAAATATCTGCAAAAGTAATTAAAAATCCTTTTGCACATAATATGCAATTAAGCATCAAAAATGGGTTACTGGTGATGTCTTATGCCTATGACACCAGCGGAACAACCTATGTTAATTATGGAGTTGATAAAAATGGAAATAAACCTTTAAACCTTGATGTAAGCAAGTATAAAAAATTGAAGATCGAATTTGATGCTAAAAGTACAATTAATGGTTTATACGTATCTCTTTTTACTAGTAATGATAGAGCGGTTTATAGTAAACATATGCCTGCAAGGGAAGGTAAATTGATATTTGAAGTGCCTTTGAAGGATTTCAGAAAAATAGGTAAAAAATTCACTTTATCAGATATTGACTATATCCGTTTTCAATTCGATTCTCGTAGTAAAACAGGCTGTAATATGGCTATCAATAAAATTTGGTTTGAGTAAATCTAGTATTAAAATATAAAATAGTTAATCATGAAAAATTTAATCACAACAATCGTTTTAGTAGTATTAACACTTAACACCGTTAATGCTCAAATTTCAAGACCTAAAGTATCTGTAAAAAGATCTAAAATTGATGCAAAAACCAGACTAGGTTTAAAAATAAATGATCTTAAAAATTTGAAATCTATTGATGATTTTAAAAAACTAAAAATATCAACAAATCAGGCATCTGAAGAACAGTCTAATGCCAACCCTTCTCAATCATGGAGTATAAATCTTTTAAAGTTAAGAGACGGATCAGCTTTAAGTTTAAGAAGTTTAAATGGTCATTTTACAATGATGGGTCTCAAACTATATGCTTATGCACATGAAAGTGCTCCAAACAGTGGTAGTATAGAGTCAGGTCCTTCAAATTCTTCATCTTATAGTGCTTTCCCTCTTAAGTTACAATTTAGGGCGGTAGCTGGAGCAGAATATATATTGAAAATAAAGGGTAATGGACGGAGTAGCAGAAGAGGTTTTTATATCTATGTTGCTAATAAAAGGCGAAACGAACAATCTTCTTATATCCAACGAATTGATGAAAATAATCGTGGAGAATACATCTATGTTTTTCAAGGTGACCATACAGGATATGTTGATTTGTATTTCTCAACTATACCTCAGCCAAGTAGTCGCGAAAGAAATTGGCTTCCTTTAATTTTTAAGGAAATAAGCATCGATCGCATTAATTAAAAATAGAAATCATGAAAAATATAATAACAACATTCGTCTTATTTACATTAACATTTACGATAGTGAATGCACAAATAAAAAAACCAGTATTAAAAAAAAACAATGTGAAAGTTCACAAGGTAAATACTGGAGTTAAAATTAAAAATATTGATAAGTTAAGTGTAGAACAATTAAGCAAGACCAATATCCCGTTGGTTCATGCTATTACTGAACAATTAAGTGCCAAACCTTTAAAATCATGGGCAATAGAACCTTTAAGACCAAAGAATAACTGGTTAGCGGTAGATGGATTTTACGGAAGTTTGAATAAAGGTTATTGGGGAATTGAATCAGCTCCTTTTTTTGAAGGGTCAAGAATTGCACATTGGGATGCAGGATATTTGTCTTTGAGTTTTAGACAATCAAAAGGAACGGAATATAGACTAAAGATCAAAATAATGGGTAATGGTCATCGCAGTAAGGCATTATATGTTCATGTTGATGGCATGTCGGGTCGTTATCCGATAAATTCTGAGGGCATAGTGAATGTTGTTTGGAGAGCTTCCTATTCAAGTGCTCATGCTAAAATTAGTATTGGACATCTGTTGCCAACAAATTTCAAATCAAGTGATTATAGATTTGGTTTTCCAAGAACCTATATTGAAAAAGTATATATAGATAAAATTTAAAATTAACCTTTTAAAAATAATTTTATAAAAAATAAACCAACTCAGTATACTTCACCTATTTGTAAAACATAATGATTTGAGGGTGTAATTGAAAACGTGCATGGAAACCGAAGCCTATACTTCGGTTTTTTCTTTTATAAACTCAGCTTCAAAAAGTATTGAAAAATACCTCAAAATTTTCTCTTTCACTGCCAAAACATCAATTTTCTCACCCAATTCAACCTCTAAAGAAGTAACTGCCTTACCGCGAATACCACATGGAATAATATGGTCAAAATAACCCAAGTTGGTGTTTACATTCAAAGCAAAACCATGCATGGTAACCCAACGACTGCTACGTATGCCCAACGCGCATATTTTACGAGCAAAAGGAGTGCCTACATCTAACCAAACCCCAGTTTCGCCTTCACTTCGTTCACCTTTAATACCATATTCGGCTAATACTAAAATCATGGTCTCCTCTAGCAAACGTAAGTATTTATGAATATCAGTAAAGAAATTATCCAAGTCTAAAATAGGGTAACCAACTATTTGTCCATAGCCATGATAGGTAATGTCACCACCACGATCTACTTTATAATAGGCAATTCCTTTTTCGGTAAGTTGTTTTTCAGAAAGTAATAGATTGTTGAGGTCGCCACTCTTACCCAACGTATATACATGAGGGTGTTCTACAAATAAAAAGTAATTTGTTGTTTCCAAATGTAAACCTTCATCCCTATTTTTTTTCTTAAGCAAGATGGTGGCATCAAATAATTGTTTTTGATACGCTAGTACATCTTTATAGTCTTTAGTGCCTAGATCTTCAAGTAGTATTTTTTTCATTTCTAGATGTTAGATGAATTCTAGTCCTTCCCTAAGGGAAGGGTTAGGATGGGAGACTTATTTCAATTTCACCTCAAAATCCAACAATTTCGGATTTTTAATAATAGAATCCATAGACACTTCTATAGTAACCGTTTTTTTATCATCACTAATTTGAGCACCTTTAAAAGAAACACTTTTAATCTTTTTTTCAAAATGATAAATAATTTTATACAATCCACCTTCTAAAAATGAAGAAGCTTCTCTAATTTTAGTAAGTTCTTCTTCTGATAAATCTTTGGGGATGACTTTTCTTCTAAAAGTTTTACCATTAAATAAATAAGAAACATCGGCTTGGGTAGGAGCACTTTTGTCCTTTTTTTCCTTTAAAGATTGTGCTTTTGCAATTTTTTGCTCCATATTTTTTAATTCGGAAATATCATTAAAATTTAAATTAAAGTCTAATAACATTTTACCATTTTCTTCATCTGCCTGCATATGTAACTTCATATTCTTTAAGGTTTCTATTATTTCCTTATCCTCTTTACTAAGTTTAGCAATGCTATCTTTTTTTTCTTCTAAAATATCTTTAAAAAATATGATAGTATCTAAAATTTTCGATTCTTTTAAAGAATCTTTAGGACTCATATCGCCCATAGATTTCATCATCTCACTCATATCCACTTTAAAAGAGTATGTACCACTGCCATTGTTATTAATGTGAATTTCTTCGGTAAACATACAACTAGTGAGAAGGAATGTAATACCGATAAAAAGGAATAGATTTCTGATTTTCATAGTAATTAATTTAATTTATTATTTGTTTTTTAACTCAAATGTGATTTCTATTAAAACAAGTTCCCTTCCCTTTGGATTAACGGAATTAAAGCACTGCTTTAATTGAAATTACTTAGGTATGTGATTCATTTCGAACCATTCAAAATAATAAGCGCAGCCAATATTCCAGGAATCCAACCCAAAACAGTCAAAATTAATACAATTAAAATTGACCCGCAACCTTTATCAATAACTGCTAAAGGTGGACAAATAATAGCCAATAGTACACGCAAACATCCCATAGTTAAATAGTGTTACAAATATAAATTAATTAAATTCATATATATGACGTTAACACCAAATTATTGTTACGTTTTTTACACTAAATTATTTAGACTATTTAGTATATTAAGAATAATTTATGTTAGTTTCGTAAGTATGAAAATGAACATACTATGTTGCTTAACATTTATAATATTAAGTCCCTCTATTTGTACTTCCCAATTTATATTTTCAGGAAATGTAGAAAATGACAGCATAAACGGTACTGCTTATTTATCTATAATTGAAGACTATAGAAAAATTTCAGGAGTATATGAAGAGCAAATTATCAGTATGGTTAAAGTCACTAATAATTTTTTTGAGTTTAAAGGAAATAACCTAGATACAGAGAATAAGATATATAGAATACATATAGATAATTGTAATGAACTAGATACAAATCATTTTAATGGTAAATGTGATACAAGTAGAGAGATTATTTTTATCGCAAAGAATAACGATAGTATTAGTTTACCAATTTCTTTAGATAATCAAATGTTTTGTGCGATAGAATCAACCAACAAACAATCAAATACCATATTTCAAATAGAATTGTTAAAAGAAGAAATGCGATATGACTATGGTAATTATAGAAGCAAAGCCAATAGGAAACTAAATAATAAAAAATGGTTTGTTAAACTTCAGCAATATGGAGAACAGCAAGACGAGCCTTTAGCCGAATTGTATATTTACAATTTTTTGTCTGATAGAACTAACGACTTGTATTCATACTATTTGGAGGATTTAAATTCAAATAATTATTATGATAAATTGTCAGAAAGACTTGCAGAAAAATATCCTAATACAAATTATTTAGAACAGTATAAAAATGAAATAGCCGCCGATAAATTTAGGTTTTCAACCAATAAAACAGCTGTGTTTAACTGGAGATATGTGGTATATCCGTTATTAGGGCTGTCAGTTTTATTGAATTTTATATTTTGGTTTCGGTTTAAAAAAGACAAAAAAAATGGCAAAACCGATTTAAAAAATCGACTTACTGAACAAGAACAAAAAATTTTATCGTTAATTCTACAAAATAAAACCAATAAAGAAATTGCAACAGAAGTTTTTATAAGCTTAAGTACTGTTAAAACTCACATCAATAATTTGTATAAAAAATTGAATATAGACTCAAGAGAACAACTGAAGACTTTATTTAATGGCTAGCAAATAAAATCCACCCCCGTACTAGTACCCATTTCAACCCTTATTTTCTATATTTTTTATAGTATTTTTTGAATTTTAGCACCCTAAATAATTCAAAAAATAGAAATATGAAACGAGCATTTTACATTTTGATAAATAAAAAAATGATTCTTAGAGAACAGCATATGTTACCTCATAAAATAAAATTAAAACATATGAAAATTTACGTCATCTCTTTAATTTTATGTTGGACAAACCTGATTTATTCCCAAACGCTGAATACAGAAATTACCAACCAAGGCACCCCTTTTTTACTTGGAAAAATCAATAAAGAAGGACTCATCTCTACAAATTATAATACTTGGTTTAGTAAAGAATTTAATAATTACAAACCCAATAAAGAAATTATTCAAAAAAATTCAAAGAACTTAAAAGAGTATACTATTACACTATTTATGGGTACTTGGTGTGGTGATAGCAGACGAGAAGTACCTAGATTCTATAAAATATTAGAGACCAGTAATTATCCAATGAAACAATTGACAGCCATTGCAGTAAGTGGAAAGTCTGATATGTATAAGCAAAGCCCTAATCGTGAAGAAAAAGGATTGAACATTCATAGAGTGCCTATTTTTATTTTTTACAAAAATGGAGTTGAGGTTAATAGAATTGTAGAATCTCCTGTGATTTCTTTAGAAGAAGACATTCAGAATATTTTAGAGAATAATTATGAGCCTAATTACAAAGTGGTGGCAAAAGTAGATAAGATGTTACAGAATTTTGGTGTTAAAAAGTTCAGCAGAAAGGTAAAAAAAGAAATCCCAAGGTTCAAAACAGAAATCAAAAGTATGTACGAATTGAATACATATGCACATATTTTGAAGAGTACAAATAGAATTGAAGAAGCTATTGAAGTATTAAAGCTCAATACTGAATTATTTCCTAAAAAACCTAGAGTATTTGTGAATTTAGCCAATACTTTTTATAGTTTAGATAATAAAGAAGAAGCATTGGTCAATTACGAAAAAGGGTTAAAATTGAATCCAGACAATGAAAAGTTAAAAGCAACAATTCAAAGAATAGAAACCGAATTATAAATAAATATAGATATAACTAGTTGTGCATTTTGAATGATATTGTATATTAAGATGTCTGTTCGAGTGCCCCGAATTCTCGGGACTGATAAGAATTTTGTATCGAGAACTGTTTTAATAATAAAATTTTGATTCTCAATACTAATTTCATTCGTTTAAACTTATAAAATTCACTCATCCCGAGACTTCGGGAGACAAATTTCATTCAAAATGCACAACAAGTGTAAATATAATTGAAAAGAGCCTTTTCGTTTTTCTTAAATAATGTAATTTTGCTGTTTTAAAAATTATATCAATGCAGCTTTCTGAACAAGAACAAGTAAGACGAGAAAAATTACAAAAACTACGCGATTTGGGTATCAATCCATATCCAGCAAATTTATTTCCAGTCAACCATACTTCTAAAAAGATTAAAGAAACTTTTGAAGAAGGTAAAACAGTGGTTGTCGCAGGACGTTTAATGTCTCGTCGTATTCAAGGAAGTGCAAGTTTTGCTGAATTACAAGATAGTGAAGGGAGAATACAAGTATATTTCAAAAGAGATGAAATTTGTCCTGACGAAGACAAAAGCAAATACAATGACGTTTATAAAAAACTCTTAGATATTGGAGATTTTATTGGTATAGAAGGCGAATTGTTTACCACTCAGGTGGGAGAGAAGACCATAAAAGTTAAAGATTTTACTTTGTTGAGCAAAGCCTTAAGACCTTTGCCACTACCTAAAATAGATGCTGAAGGAAATATTCATGATGAATTTAACGATCCTGAATTGCGTTACAGACAGCGTTATGCCGATTTGGTGGTAAATCCGAAAGTAAAAGAAGTCTTTATTAAACGTACAAAAATTACGAATTCCATACGTCAATTTTTGAATGAGCGAGGATATTTAGAAGTAGAAACTCCAATTTTACAACCTATTCCCGGTGGCGCTGCCGCGCGACCATTTATTACACATCACAATGCATTAGACATCCCTTTGTATTTACGTGTTGCCAATGAATTATATCTAAAACGATTAATCGTTGGAGGTTTTGATGCAGTCTACGAATTTTCTAAAGATTTTAGAAACGAAGGAATGGATAGAACACACAATCCGGAGTTTACCATTATGGAATTATATGTTGCTTATAAAGACTATAATTGGATGATGGAAACAACCGAACAACTATTAGAAAAAGTAGCATTAGATTCCAATAGTACTACAGAAGTAATGGTTGGTGAAAATAAAATCAGTTTTAAAGCACCCTATGCCAGAGTTCCTATTTTAGAAGCCATAAAAATACATACAGGTTTTGATGTTTCAGAAATGAATGAAGTAGAATTGCGCGATGTTTGTAAAAAAATAGGAATTGAAGTAGATGAAACAATGGGTAAAGGAAAATTAATAGATGAATTGTTTGGCGAAAAATGCGAACACAATTATATTCAACCCACCTTTATTACAGATTATCCAAAAGAAATGAGTCCGTTGTGTAAAGAACATCGTGATAACCCAGCGTTGACGGAACGTTTTGAATTGATGGTAAACGGAAGCGAATTGGCAAATGCATATTCAGAATTAAATGACCCAATAGATCAATTAGAGCGCTTTCAAGACCAATTGAAATTATCAGAAAAAGGCGATGACGAAGCAATGTTTATAGATTTAGATTATGTACGTGCTTTAGAATATGGAATGCCACCAACATCAGGTATCGGCATAGGTATAGATCGTTTGGTAATGTTTATGACCAATAATAGTTCCATTCAGGAAGTATTATTCTTTCCACAAATGAGACCAGAAGTACGAGCCGAACGGACAATTGAATTGAATGATGAAGAAAAAACGGTTTTAAAAATCTTAAAATCAAATTCTCCTGTCATTTTAAGCAAGCTAAAAACACAATCAGGATTAAGTAATAAAAAATGGGATAAAACTATCAAAGGTTTAACCAAAAATAAATTAGCTAAAGTTACAAAGTCAGATGAAGGTTTATTTGTAGAGATAATATAGAAGATGGCTTTGTCATTCCTGCGCAGTCAGGAATCCATAATATTAAAATATTAAAGGAGTTACTTAATTGTAATTCCTTTTTTTGATAAAAAACACTTTGTAATTCCTGCACACCCGCTGGTCGGCGAAGCAGGGAAAGGAACCCATTCCTTCTAAAAATTATCATTAGATTTACCAAAATAATGATAAATCTTTTATGATTTCAACCAACCTAATTCAACGCATCGGTCTCCTGTTAGGCCCAACAGTTTTTGCACTAACATTATTATTTTTTCACCCTGAAGGCTTATCTCAAGAAGCCAATGCTGTATTGGCATCTACAGGTTGGATTGCCATTTGGTGGATAACCGAAGCGATTCCAATAGCGGTTACAGCCTTATTACCCATTGTATTATTTCCCCTTTCAGGAGGGTTGAATTTATCAGCGGCCACAAGTTCCTATGGTCATAAATATGTCTTTCTATTTATGGGTGGTTTTATCATTGCAATAGCCATTGAAAAATGGAATTTACATAAACGAATAGCCTTGAATATCATCAATGTAATAGGCTCAGATATTAGTAAAATTATCTTAGGTTTTATGTTAGCTACTGCGTTCCTGTCAATGTGGATCTCTAATACCGCAACTACCGTAATGATGTTGCCCATTGGTATAGCTATTATCAAACAATTAAAAGACAATCCTGATACTATAGCAGACGAAAATCTTGTTTTTGGTAAAGCATTAATGTTGGCAATAGCCTATAGTGCTTCCATTGGAGGTATGGCAACCTTGATAGGCACACCACCAAATTTGGTATTGGCAGGAGTTGTGGAAGAAACCTATAATTACGAAATCACATTTTCTCAATGGTTTATGTTTGGATTTCCAATTTCTATTGTCTTATTATTTATTTGTTGGAAATACTTAACGCGCATTGCTTTTTCATTTAAACAAAAAGAATTCCCAGGAGGAAGAGCAGAAATTAAGCGACTTTTGAATTTATTAGGTAAAGTTTCTTATGAAGAAAAAATGGTCTCTTTAATTTTTGGATTAACGGCTTTTTGTTGGATTACCAGATCTTTTTTATTACAAAAAATATTACCTGCTTTAGATGACACAATTATTGCTGTTGTTTTTGCAGTGATACTTTTCTTAATTCCATCAAAAAATAAAAAAGAGAAACTCATTAATTGGCAAGAAGCTGTAAAATTACCTTGGGGTATTATCTTATTGTTTGGTGGTGGTATGGCATTGGCAAAAGGTTTTGAAACAAGTGGTTTAGCATTATGGTTGGGTAATCAAATGGCTGTATTTAGTGATTTATCGATACTATTATTAGTGCTATTGCTAATAACATCTGTAAATTTTTTAACTGAGATTACTTCTAATTTGGCTACTACCGCTATGTTGTTACCAGTGTTAGCACCATTGGCATTGATTATTGATGTACACCCGTTGTTGCTTATGGTTGGAACAGCTGTAGCCGCATCTTGTGCTTTTATGTTACCCGTTGCTACACCACCAAATGCCATCGTTTTCGGATCCGGTTATCTGCGTATTCCAGATATGGTGAGTAAAGGTTTTTTTATGAATGTCATTTCTATATTAATACTCACATTGTTTGTTTATTTTGTATTGCCCGAATTGTGGGGAATTGTAATAGAAGGTTTTCCTGAAGATTTTAAAAAATAAATTTGACATATAGTTTTTCTTTAACATTTCATTAAGAAATTAAATTGACTTGTTTTTATAAATTTGGAATCTGTAACTTTTTCTTTAAAGTTGAGACTAACAATCCATAAACTTCACAACATGTTAAAACAAATAACCCGAGTATTGCTACTAATTTTTTTAGTAGGGTTTGCAACTGATACGCAAGCACAAAAAAAATCGAAAAAGAAAAATAAAAAAGACAAAACCGAAAAACCTGCACCAAAACCAAAAAAAGGAGCCATTCTTCCTTATGGGAAAGTAATTACCAAAAAAGCCAAAACAGATGAGGGTTTATTTAAAGTACATCAATTGGATGAAAAATATTTCTATGAAATTCCAGATTCACTATTAGAACGTGAAATGTTAATGGTTACCAGAATTGCTAAAACAGCTTCAGGAATTGGTTTCGGTGGTGGCAAGCAAAACTCTCAAGTATTGCGCTGGCAAAAGAACGGCAAAAAAATACTATTAAGAGTCGTTTCACATACTACGGTAGCTGCAGATTCATTACCCATACATGAAGCCGTTGTCAACTCAAATTTTGAACCTATTTTATACGCCTTTCCTATAAAAGCATTTAGCAAAGATTCCACTGCTACAGTTATTGATGTAACAGAATTATTTACCAAAGATGTAAAAGCATTAGGCTTTCCAGATAGGAGAAGAAAACAGTACAAAATTTCAAGATTGGATGCGGGGCGTTCCTATATTGAAAGTGTAAAAAGTTATCCTTTAAATATTGAAGCACGTCATGTAAAAACCTACAATGCAGGAGCGCCACCTTCAAATTCAAGTACAGGATCCATTTCATTAGAACTGAGCAATTCTATGATTCTACTACCAAAAGTACCTATGCAACGTAGAATGTTTGATGAACGTGTAGGATGGTTTGCAAGAGGACAAGTAGATTATGGATTAGACGCACAAAAAAGTAAGCGATTGACCTATTTAGACAGATGGAGATTAGAAGTAAAAGAGGAAGATGTTGAGAAGTTTAAAAACGGTGAGTTGGTAGAGCCGAAAAAACAAATTGTCTATTATATAGATAGAGCCACGCCTAAACAATGGAGGAAATATATTAAATTAGGAATAGAAGATTGGCAAGTGGCTTTTGAAGCCGCAGGATTTAAAAATGCTATCATAGCAAAAGATCCTCCAACAAAAGAAGAAGATCCAGATTGGAGTCCAGAAGACGTACGCTATTCAGTAGTGCGTTATTTGGCGTCGCCAATACCAAATGCAAACGGACCTCATGTTAGTGATCCACGTTCAGGTGAAATTTTAGAATCAGATATCAATTGGTATCACAATGTAATGAGCTTGCTGCAAGGATGGTTTTTTGTACAAACCGCAGCAATAAATCCTGAAGCACAAAGTGTTGAATTCAAAGATGAAGTGATGGGGCGATTGATTCGTTTTGTATCATCACATGAAGTAGGGCATACCTTGGGATTACCTCATAATATGGGAAGTAGCATTGCATATCCAGTTGATTCTTTACGTTCGGCATCATTTACTAAAAAATACGGAACAGCACCTTCAATTATGGATTATGCACGATTCAATTATATAGCGCAACCTGGAGATGAAGGCGTAGCATTAATGCCAGATATTGGTGTTTATGATAAATATGCTATTTCTTGGGGATACCGTCCAATTTTAAATGCTAAAAATGCTACTGATGAGAAGTCAACCTTAGATGCATGGATTTTAAAACATGCAGGAGACCCTTTATATAGGTTTGGTCATCAACAAGTAATAAGTACCGTAGATCCAAGTTCACAAACCGAAGATTTGGGTGACGATGCAATCAAAGCAAGTACCTATGGAATTGCCAATTTAAAACGAATCGTTCCTAATTTAGAGAAATGGACTTCTCAAAAAGGTAAAAATTATGACGATTTAGAAACGATGTATAGACACGTATTGTCTCAATTCAATCGTTATATGGGACATGTTGTTAATAATATTGGTGGAGTTTATGAGCATTATAAAACCTCAGATCAAGATGGAGCCATCTATACACATGTAGATAAAACACATCAAAAGAATTGTTTGCAGTTTATCAATAATGAATTGTTTAAAACACCAATGTGGTTGATAGATAAAAACATTATCGGTAAAACAGAATATGCAGGTGTGTTAGAACGTGTTCGAAGAACACAAGAAAGAACCTTAAATAATATTCTCAATTTAGGAAGAATGTCTCGAATGATAGACAATGAAACCTTAAATGGTTCCGAAGCATATACCCTGATTAATATGATGTCTGACTTGCGTAGAGGTGTTTGGTCTGAACTGAACTCAGGTAGAAAAATTGATACCTATCGTAGAAATCTTCAAAAGGTACATATAGATAGATTAAAATATTTAATGACGGTAGAAAAACAAAATTTACCAAAATTTAACAGTCCGTATTTTAAACCTACTAGAGTCACTATAAATCAATCAGATATTCGCTCTGTAGCAAGAGCTGAGCTAGAAACGTTAAAAAGAACAGCAAGAAGTGCCATTGGTAGAACTGGAGATAGAATGAGTAGATATCATTTACAAGATATCGTAAAAAGAATTGATGCTATTTTAGATCCTAAGTAATTTTATGCTGAACTTGTCTACGGCAGGCGGGCTTGTTTCAGTATCTTACCATTAATTAACGTAAACAAGTAAGGGCTTCACTCAAAGTGAAGCCCTTACTTGTTTAAGGCTATATTTTTTTAAATTCACTCAAAAATAAAATATATTCTACGAGT
>Ga0256847_1000657_pt1 | contig 20741 bp, 21 predicted proteins | sample TeddybearmetaG_FD_189099 | JGI IMG/M metagenome (GOLD analysis project Ga0256847, IMG submission 189099) | Hydrothermal vent microbial communities from East Pacific Rise, Pacific Ocean - Teddybear | ecosystem: Environmental > Aquatic > Marine > Hydrothermal vents | place: Pacific Ocean: East... | reverse complement strand
GTATAGAAATTACCAATACTGGTAAACCATTAGTTGATCCTCAACGTTTTTTAGACACTCCGCCTCAGTCGCGTAACGAAGCATTAGCGGCTTTTTTGCGGCGTATTGAAGTTTGTGAAGAACGTGGCAGTGGTATTGATAAAATAATGCAAGCAATTGAAACACATCATTATCCATTACCAGCTCCACAGTTTGAAGTGCTAGAAAAACATACCCGTGTTACGCTTTCGGCAACCAAAACTTTTGCTAAAATGAGCCGAGAAGAGCGAATCATGACTTGTTATTTTCACGCTGGTTTGAAATATATAAATAAAAGCTATATGACAAGAGCATCTTTGCGCCAACGTTTGCGCTGTAGTGATAATGCGGCTAAACAAGTAATAAAACAAACCTGTGAAAAATCTCTACTTCACTTAGCAAATCCTGAAGCTAAGCGAAGTTTTCAATATTTGCCTTATTGGGCATAAAGTCTGTTTTGTTTTATACCAAATTATCTAAATATTTTTCTGCATCTAAGGCTGCCATACAACCACTACCAGCAGATGTAATAGCTTGACGATAAATATGATCACATACGTCACCAGCGGCAAATACTCCGGGAATACTGGTGGCTTGTGCATTACCATTATTGCCGCTATTAGTTATAATATAACCATTTTCCATTTCTACTTGATCAACAAATAATTTGGTATTTGGTTTATGACCAATCGCAATAAAGACACCCATTAAATCAATGTCATGAGTACTAGCATCATTTACGTTTTTAATACGCATTCCTGTTACGCCAGTATTATCTCCTAATACTTCATCAAGTACATTATTCCACATAATTGTGACTTTACCCTCTTTTTCTTTTGCAAAAAGATGATCGCACAAGATTTTTTCTGCACGTAAAGAATCACGGCGATGGACTAAAGTTACATGTGATGCAATATTAGATAAATAAAGTGCTTCTTCTACCGCTGTATTACCACCACCTATTACAGCAACTTCTTGATTACGGAAAAAAAAACCATCACAAGTTGCACATGCTGAAACACCTTTACCTTTAAAGGCTTTTTCAGATGGAAGACCTAAATACATCGCAGATGCGCCAGTCGCAATAATTAAAGCATCACAAGTATAGTTTGTAGAAGATCCACTTAAACTAAATGGACGCTGTTGTAAATCGACTTTATTAATATGATCTATAATGATTTCAGTATTAAAGCGTTCAGCATGTTTACGCATACGTTCCATTAAATCTGGACCCTGCACACCGTCATTATCACCCGGCCAATTATCTACATCTGTTGTGGTCATTAATTGACCACCTTGCTCTAAACCAGTCACTATAACAGGGTTTAAATTGGCACGAGCAGCATATACCGCTGCACTATAACCCGCTGGTCCAGAACCTAAAATTAATAATTTACAATGTTTTGTATCACTCATATTTTCAATTTTCAATAAATTTAAACAATGATATGATATTATATCATTAATATGATATATCAAGAACTTTTTAAAGATTTTGAAAATACCAAAAATCTAAGCGGTAAAGCGTGGGAACATGCAGTAGCTCTTGATCTGTTAAATAGTAGTAATATTGAAGATTGTTCCATTCACTGTTTCCATTATCAACAAATGTTTGAATGTTTTTTTAAGCATATTTTAGAAACTAAAAGCCAATTTTGTTCATATTCTCAATCAAATAAACTCAATAAATTATTAGAAGAAGTTATTCAAACAACCGCATTTAAAACTAATAAATCCAAATATCGCAGTGATTTAATGGTGATTACAGTCTGTGCGGAAGAATACAGATATAATTTTGATATTGATTGCCAAGGCTATCTTGATAGCGTAGTTATATGTAATGAATTACTCAAGGAGATTATTAGTTTTGAACATGTTAATAAATAAGTATACTCTTCATATTAGGGAAAAATGGTTGGATAGTTGCTAACAAGTATGATTTTTCACAAAAATAAGCCTTATATTTAAATATCCTTAAAGATTTTATTGACAATTTTTAATTTCTTTAGTATGATGCCATGCTGCTAGAGTCAAAGGACTTTAGTTCAAATTTAAATTAATAGGAAAATCCTATGAAAAAAGTAGTCACGTTTGCTACCATCATGTTTGCCTTTGGAATTCCATTTAGTGCCGCGCAGGCGGCAGAGTATGGTCAGAAAATCAAACTGAAATCTTGGAAGGGAGATTACTTGCATCGTCCTGATTCTAGGCAAGGTGTCACAACTTGGCACACTGAAATCTTGGAAAGGTGACTACTTACATCGCCCTGATTCTAAACAAGGTGTCACAACTTGGCATACCGGAGTGGGTAACCAATGGGTTTTTCAACACATTGCCAACAACAAAATCAAACTGAAATCTTGGAAAGGGGATTACTTGCATCGCCCTGATTCTAAACAAGGTGTCACAACTTGGCATACCGGAGCTGGTAACGAATGGATTGTAGAAGCTGTTAATGACAATCCAGTTAAAAATGTGGCTCTCAAAAAGGCGGTGCAACAGTCTAGCCTAGGTTGGGGTGGTGATCCAAAGCGTGCAGTTGACGGAAATACGAGTGGTAACTATCGCCACAAGTCTGTCACCCACACCCAGAGTCAAAATCAGTCTTGGTGGCAGGTGGATCTAGGTAAAATGTATGACATTAAGACTATCAATGTGTACAATCGCACTGATTGTTGTAACACAAGGTTGAGCAATTTCTATGTAATTGTGTCGAAAACCCCCTTTCCAGCAGAACTGAATAAAGCTAAGAGCAAGGCAGGTTGGAATCAACATGTCGCTGGTAATGCAAAACAAAAGGAGTCCTTTAGTGTGGGTGTCAAGGGACGTTACGTCCGGGTACAACTGTCGGGTTCAAACTATCTATCTCTAGCTGAAGTAGAAGTTATGGGATATTAGTAGGCTTGTTATAATATAACTAATATCAATCAGCAAGCCCTAAGTTGTTTTACTTAGGGCTTTTTTTATTGCTTAAGCTTTGATGTTAATTTAGATAACAATAAATATCTAAAAAAAGTTGAATATGAATTACTATTCACCCAATGTTTGATACTTAGCCCAGATCTCAAGCCGCCAATAATTTGGGATGCTGTGGTTCCGTAAACTCCACTAACCCTACAGAGATTTAAAAACATTTGAATGTTAAACAATGATATGATAGTATGTTATTTACTATGTCAAAAAAAGTCATTTTATCTATACTAATAAGTTTACTACTAATAACAGGATGGGCAAAACCATTTATGGTAATGCCCATTGCTGATAAGATGACTATGCCTTGCCATTCTGCTACTGATGATGTATTTGATGCTGAACAATCATTAGGGCATTGTTGCATCTTTTATGCGTTATTACCTGCCTTTTTCCAATTCTTCAATGATAAATTAGTCAATATTTATCTACCTTTCAAAATAGTTTTTTCTCTTATATTTCTCAGTTTGGAACTTAAACCTCCTAAATAACATTTATTTATACATACATTTAAAAAAATAATCTGTAGGTTGGGCTTCCTTTCGTCAGCCCAACCTACAATAATAAATTTAATTGAGGTTTATATAAATGAATTCATTTTCAGAACAAGAAATGTGTCTGAGTCGCCGCCGCTTTGTGCTTGGATTAGCCATGGGTGGTGCGCTGACTGCATTGGGATTACCTTCAAAAGCATTGTTTGCTGCGGCTAAAAATAATAGCCTTAGAGGTAATAAGTTTCAACTAAACATTGGTTTACAAACTGTTAATTTTACTGGTACGCCACGTCTGGCAACCACAGTTAATGGTTCTTTGCCTGCACCTATATTACGTTGGCGTGAGGGTGAAGAAGTGACGCTGAAAGTCACTAATAGCCTGGCTGAATCAAGTTCTATTCATTGGCATGGTATCATTTTACCTAATGCTATGGATGGTGTGCCGGGGCTGACTTTTGATGGCATTAAACCCGGTGAAAGTTTTACTTATCGTTTTAGGTTACAACAAAGCGGCACTTATTGGTATCACAGTCATTCGGGTTTTCAGGAACAAACTGGGGTACATGGCGCGATTGTTATTGAGCCTAAAACACCTGAACCTTTTGCTTATGATCGCGATTATGTGGTGATGTTGACTGATTGGACTGATGAAAATCCACACAGACTTTACGCGAAATTAAAAAAGCTTAGTCATTACTATAACTTTAATGAACGCACCGTAGGTGATCTATGGCAAGATATTCGCGAAAAAGGTATTTTCCAAGCTTGGAATGACCGTAAAATGTGGAATAATATGCGTATGAATGATAGGGATATTTCTGATGTTAGCGGTTATAGTTATACATTTTTAATGAATGGCAATACTCCTGCTGATGGTTGGAAAGGGCTATTTAAGCGTGGTGATAAGGTTCGTTTACGTATTATTAATGGTTCAGCAATGACTTTTTTTGATGTGCGTATTCCGGGTTTGAAAATGACAGTTGTTGCTGCGGATGGGCAATATGTTGAACCAATATCTATTGATGAATTCCGTATTGGTGTGGCAGAAACTTATGATGTGATTGTCGAACCAAAAGATGATCGTGCCTATACGATTTTCGCACAAGCAATAGATCGTTCAGGTTATGCCAGAGGTACGCTAACTCCTGATCTTAGTATGACTGCTCCTGTACCAAAATTGGATCCGGTTCCAGTTTTAAGTCATGCTGATATGGGTATGGGATCACATTCAGGGCATAAGATGCCTATGAAGAAACATTCTATGCCTATGAAGAAGCATTCTATGCCTATGAAGCAAGATTCTATGCCTATGAATATGGCTATGACTCATCATGCTCCCACTGAATATGGACCACAGGTGGATATGCGGGCTAAAAATCCACAATATCGCTTAAATGATCCGGGTGTTGGGTTACGTAATAATGGACGACGGGTATTAACTTATGCAGATTTACGTAATTTGCATACTACACCTGATCCTCGCGATCCTGAACGCGAAATTGAATTACATTTAACTGGTAATATGAGTCGTTATATGTGGTCAATCAACGGTGTTAAATTTGCGGATGCTGAACCACTAGTTTTGAAGTATGGTGAACGCGTACGTATTACCTTAGTCAACGATACCATGATGAATCATCCTATTCATTTGCATGGTTTGTGGAGTGATTTGGAAACTGGTGATAATCAACATATTCCACGTAAACATACGGTTATAGTACAACCCGGTTCTAAAATAAGTTATCGTGTAACTGTGGATGCTAAAGGGCGTTGGGCTTATCATTGCCATTTACTTTACCATATGTCTGGTATGTTTCGCGAGGTGCTAGTAAAATGAGATTTTATCTATTATTAATACTAAGTTTAGTATGTTTGAAACCTGCTTTTGCTGATATGGAAGCAGATCCTTTATTGTCTAAGGTCATGATTGATAAGCTAGAAATTCGTGAGGCTGATGAGGGCAATCCACTAGTGTGGGAAGCTGAAGCATGGTTAGGTAAAGATCTGAATAAGTTATGGCTTAAAACTGAAGGTGAACTGCTAAAAGGTGAAACTGAAGAAGCAGAATTACAATTACTTTACAGTCGTGCCATTGCGCCCTATTGGGATTTACAATTAGGTTGGCGTGGTGATATGCAACCGACACCTAATCGTAATTGGGGAGTCATCAGTCTGAAAGGCTTGGCACCTTATTTCTTTGAGGTAGATGCTTCATTATTTGTAGGTGATTCCGGACGCACAGCAGCGCGTTTAAGTGCTGAATATGAACTATTATTTACTCAACGCTTGATACTTAGCCCAGAAATAGAAATGAATTTCTATGGAAAAGATGATCCTGAACTAGGTATAGAATCAGGATTATCCGATATATCAACCGGTTTAAGATTGCGCTATGAAATTCGCCGAGAATTTGCGCCATATATTGGAATAAATTGGCTAAAACAATATATGATAGATGGTGACATTCAAGATACACAACTTGTTATTGGTGTTCAAGCTTGGTTCTAAGAATTATTAGATTTGTCCGCCTCGTTTAAAGAGGCGAGACTTTTAAATCTAACAGGTTTTTGAATTTACAAATTTAATCTGTACAAATGTAGATTCATCAAAGTTTGAAAAACTCAAACACAAATTTATAGCTTATGACAAAGAACATCAAATTACTCTAAAAAAAGAACAATTTATAAATTTTAATGAACAACTGCAAAAGTTTAGAGACTTAACGATACTCGAACCCTATCGTTGGCATCAATACTATCTTCCGGCACTTAATCAATGGCTAGCAGCAGCTAAAGAACGCCTAGTGCAATTGACTCAAGAGGTACAAAGAGAAGAACCGATTACTCTCAAGATTTACCGTTTTGGTGAAATTTTAGATCCCGACGGAGACAAAAATATTTTCTTTGGTAGAGATGATCTTAAAAATCCCAATTGGGATAACTACTTCATTCATGCCATGCCACTGCAAGTCGATTACCTAAAACCGCAAGATGCAACGCGCCTAATTACAGAATCGGTAGATTTAAATTATCCAGACACAGTAATTGAACCCATGTTAGAAGTCACTCAAGGGCATCCAGCACTATTACAAATGCCACCCAACAGTCGAACAAATACTAAATCAACAACCAATAACCAATAAACGGAACTTATTCAAACTCAAAAACTACGGCTACATAATCCCCGACGGCGACAACTGGAAATTTAGAGTGCCATTATTAGAAATGTGGTTACGGGAATATCGGGAAGGATGTTAAATAACATAGTATTTATGACTGTCGGATTTTAGACCTGACAGGTTTTTAAAACCTGTCAGGTCTTGGGGCTTGTAACAAGGTTTAGTTTATTGACAGTGTACTAGATAGTGGAATTTCTAAACTTTCAAAGGCTGTAAATTTATCGATTTTTTTCGAGCATCCTTAAATATCCTAGGCTTATACCTTACTTTAATATCAAAGCCCCCAAAGGTGGCAAAGTAACTGAAATCGAATATTCTTGATTCATACAGGCTATGTTTTCTGCCTTTAAATCATTGTTATGAACATTACTTCCACCATAAATTGCAGCGTCTGAATTCAAAATTTCTTTATAAGTCGCTAACTTTGGTACTCCTATTCTATAATTATGTCGTGGCACTGGGGTGAAGTTTAATACTATTATTAAAGTTTGTTCTTCCGCTTGGCGAGTAAAAATTAATACTGAATTTTCAGCATCTTGGCAGTCTAGCCATTTAAATCCTTGCTCTTCAAATTCATATTTATATAATGCCTTTGATTGTCGGTAAATTCGGTTTAAATCTTTTACTAAGTTTTGTACGCCTTTGTGAGAATCATATTGTAATAGATGCCAATCTAAGCCCACAGCTTCATTCCATTCCGCGCTTTGAGCAAATTCGGTACCCATAAATAATAGTTTTTTACCCGGATGAGTAAACATATAACTATATAATAAGCGTAAATTTGCAAAGCGTTGCCATTCGTCACCGGGCATTTTGGTTAGCATTGATCCTTTACCATGCACTACTTCGTCATGTGAAAATGGTAACAAGAAATTTTCTGAGAAAGCATATAATATACTAAATGTTAAATTATTTTGATGATGTTTACGGTGGATTGGATCTTGAGACATATATTTTAAAGTGTCATTCATCCAACCCATATTCCATTTCAGATTAAAACCTAATCCACCAAATTCAGCAGGACCAGTTACTTGCGGCCATGATGTTGATTCTTCTGCTATTATTAACACTCCCGGGTTTTGTTGTTGCAGAATAGTAGTTAATTCACGTATAAATCCAATCGCTTCTAAATTTTCACGACTTCCATATTCATTTGGAACCCATTCTTCACGCGAATAGTCTAAATATAACATTGAGGCAACTGCATCTACTCGTAAGCCATCAAGATGAAATTCTTCTATCCAATATAATGCACTGGAAAATAAAAAGTTTTTGACTTCAAAACGACCATAATTATAAATTAGCGTTTGCCAATCTAAGTGTTCCCCTTGACGTGGATCTTCATGTTCATAAAGTGCAGTTCCATCAAAACGCGCTAAGCCATAAGCGTCTTTTGGAAAATGAGCTGGTACCCAATCTAAAATAACTCCAATATTATTTTGATGACAATAATCAATAAAATATCTAAAATCATCAGGTGTGCCATAGCGGCTAGTCGGTGCATAATAACCTGTACATTGATAACCCCATGAGGCATCAAATGGATGTTCAGTTATTGGCAATAACTCAATATGAGTAAAACCCATTTCCAGTACATATTTAACTAAGCGTTTTGCTAGTTCACGGTAATTGAGAAATTCACCCTGCCACGCGCCTAAATGTACCTCATAAATCGACATTGGAATATGTTGCCAATCTAGTTGCTGACGCTTTTCTAGCCAAGAATTATCATTCCATTTATAATCGCTATTAGCGGTGACAATAGAGGCTGTATTTGGACGTAACTCAAATTGTTGACCATAAGGATCTGATTTAAGAAGAATTTCACCATGACGGCTACGAATTTCAAATTTATATAACTCTCCGACTTTTATATCAGGAATAAACAATTCCCAAATGCCATTATCTTCATAGATGTGCATAGGATGAACAGCTCCATCCCAACTATTAAAATCACCTACTACACTTACGGCATCTGCATTAGGTGCCCATACAGCAAATAATACTCCGTCATCATTGAAATGGGCACCTAAAAAACGATAAGCGTGCCAATGTTTGCCCTGACTAAATAAATGTTTATCAAAATTGGATAGTTTTGTGGTCATATTATTATTAAGTTCTTTGATTGTTGAACGGAATATCTGACTTGATTCCAAGAAATTAATCCTTAACTATATCTATAAGTAATTATAACAGATAAGGATTAATAAAAATGAATATTGAAAAATTCACTACTAAATTTCAACAAGCCGTGGCTGATGCGCAAAGTATCGCCGTTGGGCGCGATCATAGGTTTATTGAGCCGGTTCATGTATTATTAGCTATGTTGGATCAGCAAGATGCTAGTACTAATCAATTATTGACTCGTGCTGGAGCTAATGTTGATCAAATCCGTTCGGGTTTAATGGAAGTCTTGGAAAGTATTGATAAAGTTACTGCCAATGAGGGTCAAGTACATATTTCTAATGATTTAAACCGTTTATTCAATATAACTGATAAATTAGCTCAACAACGTAAAGATCAGTATATTCCTAGTGAATTATTTGTGTTGGCAGCACTTAAAGATAAGGGTAGTATTGGTAAATTATTGGCTAAAGCCGGTGTCAAAAAACAAGTATTAGAGCAGGCAATTGATCAAATGCGTGGTGGACAAAAGGTCAATGATCCTAATGCTGAGGAACAGCGACAATCACTTGAAAAATATACAATAAATTTAACTGAACTAGCATTAAAAGGTAAATTAGATCCAGTTATTGGGCGCGATGATGAAATTCGTCGCCTTGTGCAAGTCTTACAGCGGCGTACTAAAAATAATCCAGTATTAATTGGTGAACCGGGTACAGGTAAAACCGCAATCGTTGAAGGCTTAGCCCAACGCATCATCAATCATGAAGTGCCAGAAGGCTTAAAAAATAAAAGTTTATTATCACTAGATATGGGTTCCTTAATTGCCGGTGCTAAATTTAGAGGTGAATTTGAGGAACGCTTAAAAGCTGTCTTAAATGATTTAGCCAAACAAGAAGGGCAAGTCATTTTATTCATAGATGAATTGCATACAATGGTTGGTGCTGGCAAAGGCGAAGGCGCAATGGATGCAGGTAATATGCTTAAACCTGCACTTGCTCGTGGCGAATTACATTGCGTTGGTGCGACAACTTTAGATGAATATCGTCAATACATTGAAAAAGATGCCGCTTTAGAACGCCGCTTTCAAAAAGTTTTGGTTAATGAACCCAATGTTGAAGACACTATTGCCATTTTACGCGGCTTAAAAGAACGCTATGAAGTTCATCATGGTGTTGATATTACCGATCCTGCAATCGTAGCAGCGGCAACATTGTCTAATCGTTATATTACAGATCGACAATTGCCTGATAAAGCTATAGATTTAGTTGATGAAGCCGCTAGTCGGATTAGAATGGAAATTGATTCCAAACCTGAAAGCATAGATCGCCTAGATCGTCGTCTAATTCAGCTAAAAATTGAACATCAAGCTCTAAAAAAAGAAAAAGACAAAGCATCTAAACAACGTTTAGCAAAATTAAATGAGGAAATTGGTCAATTAGAAAAAGAATTAGCCGATTTAAATGAAATCTGGCGAGCTGAAAAGGCAAGCGTTCAAGATAGTAGCAAAATTAAAGAAGAATTAGAACAAAGCCATTTAGCGATGGAAGCAGCCCATAGAGCTGGTGATTTGGAACGTATGGCTAAATTGCAATATGAACAAATCCCTAAACTAGAACAACAGCTTGCAGCTGCTAATTCAGTTGAACAACCACAAAAAATGCAATTATTACGTAACTCTGTTACCGAAGAAGAAATTGCAGAAGTGGTATCTAAATGGACAGGTATTCCAATTACAAAAATGTTAGAAGGCGAACGCGACAAACTACTACGTATGGAAACTGCAATTCATAAGCGTGTAGTTGGACAAGATGAGGCAGTAGAAACAGTAGCTAATGCAATACGCCGCTCTCGCGCTGGATTATCAGATCCTAGTCGTCCTAATGGTTCATTTCTATTTTTGGGACCAACGGGGGTAGGTAAAACTGAACTATCTAAAGCCTTAGCAAGTTTCCTATTTGATTCTGATGAAGCTATGATACGCATCGACATGTCAGAATTTATGGAAAAACACTCAGTAGCGCGTCTAATTGGTGCCCCTCCGGGTTATGTAGGTTATGAACAAGGAGGTTATTTAACCGAAGCAGTACGTCGTCGCCCATACTCAGTAATTCTACTCGACGAAGTAGAAAAAGCTCATCCTGATGTATTTGGAGTTTTATTACAAGTCTTAGATGATGGGCGTTTAACCGATGGGCAAGGGCGAACAGTAGATTTTCGCAATACTGTGATAGTAATGACATCAAATCTGGGTTCGCAACTGATTCAAGAAATGGCGGGCGCAGAACAATATGATGCTATGAAAGCGGCAGTGATGGAAATAGTTGGACAACAATTTCGTCCAGAATTTGTAAATAGAATTGATGATTTAGTAGTATTCCACCCATTGGGTAAAGATCATATCCGCGATATTACAGATATCCAAATCGACTACCTACGTCAAAGATTACAGGCACAAAATATGAAACTGAATATCAGCGACGTTGCTTTAGACAAATTAGGAGAAGCTGGATTTGATCCAGTATATGGGGCACGCCCATTAAAACGTGCCATTCAACAAAATTTAGAAAACCCCTTAGCCCAAGAAATATTGGGGGCTAAATTTGTAACTGGAGACACTATTAATATTGATTGGCGCGATGAGGCTATGACATTTAGTCAGAGTTAATAATAGTAGGTTGGGCTTCCTCTCGTCAGCCCAACCTACAAATTTTAGAATAACTCTGCGTGACATAAGTTAATATATATTATATATTAAAAGTAAGGCGCAATAATTCCCCTTGTTCTTGATAAAGAAATCTACCTTCCATTTGTCTGCGAATCATAGGAACACCTCGCCCTAATCCATCAATGAATTTCATATTATCAAGATATTTTAGAAGAAATGTATTTCTTGGTGCAGAATTTCCGGTTAAGATTTTTTCTATACTTAATGTGTTAGGTAGCCTACCCGGTGAAGTTATTTCTACTCTATCACGAAACATATACACAGTAATTCTACGATTAGCAATTGAATAGTCTCTGTGGCAAACGGCATTTACTAATGCTTCACGTATTACCTTATCTGGAATTAAAATGTTCTCTTGTCTTTTTAAACCAGATATAGTTGAAGCACGTGGTAAAAATAGTTTAACTTTAGCCGTAGTCTGAAGGATTAATTCTGGAAGAGTGCCAATAATTTCTTGTTTATCCAACAATTCTTCTGTTAAATCTACACCATTAAATACAGCAAAAGTAATTGCACTTTGCCAGAGTCGTCTTTGAGGCTCAACTCCAAATATTAATAAGCCACCGACAGTTACTAAATCATTTTGACTTAAAATATCAGCATTGCGCAATAACTGAAAACGATCTGGTTCTTCTAATTGTCGATAATCAATATCATAATAATTTTGCCAATATTGATTTAATTTTCTCTCATCTAAATCTAATATACTGGTGCCATCCAAGGGCGCAATGTCATAATGAACCAAACCAGCTTGCTGAAATAAACGACTTAATTCCTCTTTAGTTGCCATACGATTGGTAGAACCAACTCGTAACCAGTATTTTCCATCAATGTTTTGATAAGGTTTATCTAGCCCTCTATCAACTTCAATAATGATAATGGTTTTACCATTGATTTTTTGTTTTTCTATTTTTGGAGATATAGCTGGAATAACGTTATTTCTAGCGATATTAACTACCCATTCTTCTATATCTTGTCTGGCTTCGGTACCAATAATATTACCATTATCATCAATCCCAATTAATACGACACCACCACTGGTATTAGAAAAAGCAACTAATTCTTTAGCTAAACCATCAGGGCGAACTTCAACTTGTTTAAACTCAATTGAACTATTTTCCCCTTGAGCTATTAATTCTAATATTGACATCTATACTGTTCCTAAAAATATAATTTAAGTAGCTCGAATCTACATATTTGAAAAATATACATAATTATTATTGTGGTTAGTATATCGCATTTTTTGTCTTTTTATTATTGATGTTTCATGTTTTTTGGTGTAGTATTATAGAGAAATGTCTGAACTATTAGTTAGCTGTGCTTAAAAGCCAAAAGAAAGCAAAAGCTGTCAAGGTTTATTGCTGTTTTCAAGTTTGGTGTTACGCAGCGCAGCACAACTATAACGTTAAGCCTTACATTAACTGAAAGGAAATATAAAATGAACAAAGAAGTACAATACGTAGGTTTTTGGCCTAGATTCTTAGCCACTATCATCGACTCAATTTTGCTTTCTGGAATCATCTATATCATTCTATGGTTTTTAATTGGCCCAGATATATTTAATCCAGAGGCGAGCTATTCGATGACTCAGTTTACTTTTGAATCGCTAATACCTTTTGTTGTAGTAATGGCATTTTGGATTACAAAGTCTGCAACTCCAGGAAAGATGCTTCTCAAAATGAGAATAGTAGACTCAGAAACATATGAAAAAGTATCACCATCACGGTTATTCTTACGCTATGTTGCCTATTTTGTTTCCATTATTCCACTAGGTCTAGGATTATTATGGGTGGCATGGGACAAGAAAAAGCAGGGGTGGCACGATAAAATTGCTAAAACAGTTATTATCAAAAGTAAGAAGGCTTAACAAGGCAAATGCACTCGGACACCAAAAAGCTCTGCTTTTTGGTGCCGGTGATTTGCGACGTTAGTGACCAGAACCAGAAACATCGCAACAAATAAATTGTCTTATATCAAATAAAGTAAGATAAAGGATTCGATATTGTCATTGCTTGAGGTCTTGTTGTCTAATCGTTATAAGTGCCTAGACAAAAAATTTATAGTAAGTCCCCCTAAAGGAGGGAATTACCAAATAAATAATACCATTCCAGCTATTTTAGGGGGAGACTTTGGTGATTCCCCTTTTAGGAGGCTAGGGAGCTTACAACAAAATTTAGAAAACCCCTTAGCCCAAGAAATTTTAGCGGCTAAATTTGTAACAGGGGATACTATTAATATTGATTGGCGCGATGAAGCTATGACATTTAGTAAGATTTAATATATATCATATCTATCATCATAATAATGTCTTCTATGATGACGGTCTTTTCTATAATTCTGGCGGTTGTATCTTCTATGATGATGGTGGTATCTTCTATTATGACGGCGAAATTTTCTATGATGAACAGATATTATATCTTGATCGCTGAATAGAAAATTGTTATAATTTGCGTCTAAGATTTCTAGCTAAGCTAGTAGGAGATATAACAAATACCATCATAGCAATGATAAATGTTATACTGGTATTTATGTAACTGTCTTTCATAATTAAAATCCTCTTGGTCATGTCAAAACTAAAAAAATGCAATAAGCTTTCCAGCAAAAGAGGTTGGGATCGGGGTGATGTTAGCCCAAATTTGCATTACTGAGTCGAAAATCGATGCAGACCGAAGAAGAAGGCGGTCCTCCTTTTCATTGTGATATTTCTGCGATGTTGGACTTGTTTTCTTCTAAACGTTGGAAGTGGAGTGAAGAACATACTACTCAAGTTGTTCACTCAGGCGGAAAGCGCGAGAAGGTTTATTTGCTTGAGAAGCTATAGGCTTTATATTTAGGTTGTTATACGGTTAGTATATTGCATGTATTGTGGAGAAATGTGTGAACTATTAGAGATTGAGGATAAAGAAATGAGCAACTACAATATTCTTACACAAATTGAGTCGTTAAAAATTGACCAATCAATTGCTTCCTTAACTTTTTCGCAGCGTTTAGCACGAGAAAACTCATGGACAGAAAGTTTTTCCAATCGGGTAATTTCAGAATATAAAAAATTTATTTATCTTGTATATCTATCAGATACTGAAATTACACCATCTGATGAAGTAGATCAAGCGTGGCATTTACACCTAACATATACTAAGTCCTATTGGGGTGACTTATGTAAAGAAATTCTTGGTTTTGAGTTACATCATCTCCCAACCAAAGGCGGGAGAGATGAACAAAACAGATACAAACAACAATATATTAACACACTCTCGTTGTATGAAGAAGTGTTTGCTGAGAAACCACCAACTGATATTTGGCCAACAGTAGATAAAAGGTTTGAAGCTGTAGAAAAATTTGTACGAGTAAATCTTAAAAATAAGTGGGTCATACGAAAACCAAGTCTGAGCTTACAGAGGTTAATGCTTGTTATTGCCACACCAATTTTTCTTGTAGCTTGTACAGAAAATCTAGGTGATAAAGATATTTGGTTCTGGATCCTAGTAGCATTGTTTGGCCTTATTTTTTTTAATGAATTCTTCAATTGGTTAGATCCTTCTCGGCGTAGTAAAAAAAAATCATTCTTCAATTCGTTCACTCTTTCTTGGCGTAGTAAAGAATCAGACGATGGCGGCGGATGCGGGGGAGGATGTGGAGGAGGGTGTGGAGGATAATTATTCTCGTTTAACCGATGGGCAAGGGCGAACAGTAGATTTTCGTAACACTGTGATAGTAATGACATCAAATCTTGGTTCTCAACTGATTCAAGAAATGGCAGGAGCAGACCAATATGATGCTATGAAAGCGGCAGTGATGGAAATAGTTGGACAACAATTTCGTCCAAAATTAATAGAATTGATGATTTAGTAGTATTTCACCCATTGGGTAAAGATCATATCCGCGATATTACAGATATTCAAATCGACTATCTACGTCAAAGATTACAAGCACAAAATATTAAATTGAATATAAGCGAAGCAGCCTTAGACAGATTAGGAGAAGCTGGATTTGATCCAGTATATGGCGCACGCCCATTAAAACGCGCCATTCAACAAAATTTAGAAAACCCCTTAGCCCAAGAAATATTAGCGGCTAAATTTGTAACTGGAGACACAATTAATATTGATTGGCGCGATGAAGCTATGATATTTAGTAAGACTTAATAAGTATTATATCTGTTATCATAGTAATGTCTTCTATAATGGCGGCGGTATCTTCTATCATAACGATTATATCTTCTATAATGATGGCGATTGTATCTTCTATGGTTATGGCGATTGTAGCCTCTATGATGACGGCGATGATGATTATGACGATGTCTTCTACCATGAGTATATATTAGATTCTCATCACTTAATAGTGAATATATATCTAGCTCAGTTTCAGCTACGGTCGCAGGAGATATAGCAAATACCATCATAGCAACGATAGATGAAATACTCAAATTGATGTAACGGTGTTTCATAATTTAAATCCTCTTGGGTCATATTAAAGCTAAAGCGAATCTAATTCGTTTTAACTAAAAACATGCAATTCACTTGCCATATTTATGGTTATATTTGTTTTTTCTATTATTATGACGAATCTGTTTTTTGTAATGAGAATGGCGATGATATCTTCTGCGATGACCAAAGCGACTGTATCTTCTATGATTATGACGACGGTATCTTCTATGATGAACAGAGATTATATCTTGATCGCTAAATAGTGAATTATTAGCACTTGAGTCTAACATATATAGCTGAGTTTCTGCTATAGTCGCAGGAGATATTACAAATACCACAATAGCAATGGTAAATGAAATACTCAAATTGATGTAACGGTGTTTCATAATTAAAATCCTCTTGGTCATGTCTAAACTAAAAAAATGCAATAACCTTTCCAATTAAACTTATAATGAACAATAACGAATGGGAACAACGTTACCAACAAGGAAAAACAGGTTGGGATCGGGGCGATGTTAGCCCAAATTTACATTACTGGATCGAAAGTCAGCAGCTAGAAGCTTGTCGATTATTGATTCCCGGTTGTGGTAATGGCTATGAAGTATTACATCTGGCTGAAAAAGGTTTTGATGTGGTGGCAATTGATATTGCACCAACTGCGATAGAAAATCTAAATACAGCATTGGCATCAAACCAGCTTCAAGCAGAGGCAATACAGGCAGATTTTTTCAAATGGCAGCCTAAACAAGCTTTTGATGCGATCTATGAGCAAACCAGTTTATGTGCTTTACCGCCTGCTCAGTGGCAAGCATACGAGCAATGCTTGTATCAGTGGCTAAAACCCAAGGGCAAACTGCTAGTTCAATTTATGCAGACTGAAGATGAAGGAGGTCCTCCTTTTCATTGTGATATTTCTGCGATGTTGGATTTGTTTTCTTCTAAACGTTGGAAGTGGAGTGAGGAACATATGACTCAAATTGTTCACTCAGGCGGAAAGCACGAGAAAGTTTATTTGCTTGAGAAGCTATAGTTATTGATGTTTGATGTTTTTTGGTGTTAAATAAATAAGTCTCATGAATGTTCTGAGCTATGATCTTAAAAACCTTACAGTTCAAGTCTTTACATTAATAAAAAGTATTTTAAGCAATATTATAAATTTATCAAACTATTGTACTGGAGAAATTACAATGAACAATTCACTCTCAGCTGAACTATTTTGGCTTAGTCTTACAATCTTAATGACATCAATGTTCTGGATTCCTTATATTATTAATCGTATGCTTGAGTTGGGGATATTAAATGCTTTATGGGATCGTTTTGGTGTTACTGATACGAATAAAGATTGGGCGCGTCGTATGATGCAAGCTCATGACAATGCAATTGAAAACTTAATATTGTTTGCGCCATTGGTTATCCTCATTCAAATGACCGAAACAAATTCAGCAACAACTGCAACGGCGTGTATGGTCTATTTTTTTGCAAGACTAACGCATTACCTTGCATTTACGTTTGCTGTACCATTATTAAGAGTTCTTACATTCTTAATTGGAGCTGGAGTACAAATATTTTTGGCAATAACCCTACTAGGTATATAAATTTTGAACTAACAAGTTGCTCCAGATTTGGTGTTATTCGCTATCGCTAATTTTCAAAGGTTATATAACTGATGTTACGCACAGTTCTTCTAAAGTTGGTATCTCGTGTAGGTTGGGGCAATCCTTTATGGTTGCCCTCTTTGCGTAACATCAGTTATTTATTAACAAACACATCCACCACTTTTTCATCTAAGCTAATTATATATTTAGTTGTCGATTTCGTATAAATATTGATACTTTGATGACGTAAAATCTCTGTATTTTCTTCAATATAATTAGTTTGTTGAAATAAAATTTGTTCTATTTCAGCAGCTTTAAATTGTTGAGTATTAGCCTTAATTTGTTTGTCTTCTAATGTTGCCTCTAGTCGTTTTATCTGTTCTATTCCTTCAATATCTGGTATCAACAATATTAGATAATCCTTGGCGCGGCTAATAGCAACATTTAAAATATGTTGCTTATTCAAAATTATGTTTTTGCTTATCGTTTTTGGAGGATTAAATACGCTTAAAATAATATCAAATTCATCTCCTTGAAATTTATGTATTGTTCCGATTAATATCGTAATTTTATGATTAATATCATATTCTGCATTAATCATTTTTTCTATTAAATTAGCTTGAGCTAAATATGGACAAATTATTCCAATTTTCCATTCAGTGTTTTGTTTTTTACATTCTGCAACTATAGACAAAGTTAATTCTAAACACAGTAAAGCTGAATAAATATGATAAGTACTCTTTTTATTTAAGCTATGTGGCTTATATAATTGATGTTTCTTTTTGATTGGAAATTTTATGACGCTTATTTCAGTTAAATTCACACCATTAAACTTTAATGGTTTTTGAGACGCTGCTTGTCGATGATGACTGATTAATCCATCATAACTAAATTTACTAAACAAGCTACCAATAGCAGGAAGGCTGCGATATTGTCGCATTAATGAGGTTTTGTTAGATTTAAATTGTTTTAACTTTAAAAAACTATAAATATTTTCATCTTGCCACTCTTTGGCTAAAACTACTGGCGGAATTTGAAATGGATCACCAGCAATTATAAATTTACTAGGCTTATACAACACATAAATAATTTGGGCTAACATTATCATTGAAGCTTCATCAAATATAACAATATCCCAATGATAATCTAAACTATGATCATATAAAAACTTAGCAATTGTAGTAACAACAATAGAAGACTTACTAGAATCATACTTCTTAGCTTTAACTGCCTGAATCTCAGCATCTGAACTTATACCAATACGAATTAACTTTTTACTGATTTTATTACTAGCAAACTCCATAGTTTTTTTAACTAACAAATCGGCTGCTTTATTAGTAGGAGTCAAAACTAAAATTTTTTTATTCTTCTCAGCTAAAGGAATGATTTTTTCTTTAACTAAAAAGGTAGTTTTACCAGTTCCCGGTGGACCATAAATAAATTCAATATCAGAATAAAAAGTTTTTGCTAAGTTATCTTCACTATTTAATTGTTGAAAAGCAATTTTTAATGACTCCCACATAAAACTTTTATCAAGTAAATTTTCCAAACTCAATAAATCATTAAACCATGCCACACTATATTTCTCAGTTACTGCAATACGAGACTGAAGTGTTTCAATTTGAGATTGTTGTTCTATTTTTTCTGCAAATTGCTTTTCTAAAAGTACTAGTTTATTACTTTTAGAACCAGCAATTTTTAACTTCTCAATTAAAATTTTTGCAGCATAACTAGTTGTGTTATAACTAGAATTTAATTCTGCTAATTTAATATCATTAGATTTACAACACTGCAAATCTTGATTATAAAGCCATGTAGCATCGCGTAAAGTTATTAAAAATTTAGCATCAAAATAATAATATTTATTATCGTGATAAAACCAATTATATTGCCCTTTAAAAATTTCCTTACCTTTTGCCGCTACAATTTTATTTAATAATAATTGCCATAACAATTTAGACTTCTCAAAATTCATTGTCGCTAAAAAATTATTTAATCCTTCTAAATCATAATCATAACTATATTCAATTAAATGAGAATAATCATTACTACAATATCCTTGATGAATATCATGTTTTTCCAGTGCTGATAATTCTGCTTTTATTTTAATCCGTCGAGGTAAGTCAGCAACTCCTAAATCTTTGAAAAATAAGTTTAAAATATTTTTACCATATAAATTGAAAAAGGCAGAATAAAAATTATTGTTTAACAAATAAACATTTGGATAATCCTGAAAATAATGACTTAAACTATTGCAATAAATTTCGTTTGCTAACAATAATTTACTTGCATAACAAAAGGGGTATTTTTGCAATTGTTGTAGATAACTAAATTTTTGTTGCGGTGATGAAAGACTTAAAAAATATTGCAAAATTTTTTCAAAATCATTAAAAATAACAGCCTCAGAAATATTATTTTCAGCTTTATATTTTGGTAATATATAATATTGAATTTCTTCATATTCTTCAGGATTAATCAAACCTAAACCTTTTAAAAATTGTAAAGATTTTTTATTTTGTATAAAACAATCTTTAATTGTCGGATATTCTAAATAATTATTACTAGGTAAATATGCTTGTATATGACCAACGCGATTATAAAAAGAAACCACTTCATTAGTAGTTAAACGTAAAATCGGTTTAGTTTTCAATAAAAAAAGAATTTTAGTATTAGATAAATAATTCTCATTTAATATATAAGAATAAAATGTTATTAACCAGTCATCGGTCTGATCCTCAATCCAAGTCCTATTAATACCGCGCAAAAATTTCTCAAAACTTGTGTTAATCATTTCAAAAATAAAATTTATTACAAATAAACCTTGAGATTATAAATGATGTCCTTATACATAGCACCCATAAAAGCTAAGTAATAAATTTTAAAAAATAGGAACAAATATGCAGATTCGTCCTCTACACGACCGTGTTATTGTGAAACGTCTTGAAGAAGAAAAAATGAGTGCTGGTGGAATCGTAATTCCTGATTCAGCTACCGAAAAACCTGTACGTGGTAAAGTATTAGCCATCGGTAAAGGTAAAATTATGGAAAATGGCGATGTACGCCCTCTCGATGTTCAAGTCGATGATACCGTGTTATTTGGTAAATACGCCGGTACTGAAGTCAAAGTTGACGGCGAAGAGTTACTTGTGATGCGTGAAGAAGACATCATGGGTATAGAAGTTTAATTCTTTACTAAAATTAATAACA
>Ga0256847_1000656_pt1 | contig 20753 bp, 21 predicted proteins | sample TeddybearmetaG_FD_189099 | JGI IMG/M metagenome (GOLD analysis project Ga0256847, IMG submission 189099) | Hydrothermal vent microbial communities from East Pacific Rise, Pacific Ocean - Teddybear | ecosystem: Environmental > Aquatic > Marine > Hydrothermal vents | place: Pacific Ocean: East... | reverse complement strand
ACTATGAAGACAAACCAACCCGTGAAAAAGTCCGTGCTTGCCATCACGGCCATACTCGCTACACTCGCAGCAGGCTGCGGCGACCCACATAGACAAGCGCCACAATCCTCTGGTTTTTTAGGCACTTATGCTGAATTAAAACCTATGCCAGGACGACGCCAAGCACTCTTTTACGAGAATCCTGAAGCCAAATGGGATCAATACACTCAGATACTCATTGAACCGGTTCGCATTCTGAGCCGAGAAAGTGCGGACCAACAATCGATGTCGTTACGGGATCGCCGCATGCTGGGAACGTATTTTGAAGTGGCCATGCGAGAGATGTTACAAACTAAGTATCACGTGGTCACCCAACCCGCCCCAGGGGTTTTGAGGATACGTGCCGCCATCACCAACATTTCCTCTGGCGATGCGCTGGTGAATCAAGTGAGCAAAACCATTGTGCACCTGCCCGGCGGCTTTGGACAGGTGACCTTAGAAGGTGAACTGGTTGACTCCGTAACGGGGGAACGTTTGGTCGCCATTGTTGATGGCCGGGCGGGATCATTGTTTGAATCCTATAAAGACTGGGAAGATGTGACTGGTGCCTTGGATGAATGGTCACAGCAACTGTTTTCGATTTTACATGGGCATATCGGTGACATTCCACTCGATACCACACAACATGCTGCGGCCAAACCCGCCGTACCGGTCGCGGTGAGCGAACCTGTGGCTGTGGCGGTGGTTGCGGCGGCTGTGACACCAGAAGCCGAGGTCAAAGCAGCACCTGAAGTGATCGCCCCTGTTGTGGTGGCTGAAAAACCTAAACCCAAACCGAAACCAAAAGCTAAGCCTAAACCCAAACCTAAACCCGCTGCGGTGGCTGAAAAAGCCAAACCAAAACCCAAGCCTAAACCCGTCGTTGTGGCCGAAAAAGCCAAACCTAAACCCAAGCCAGAACCGGTTGTGGTGGCCAAAAAAGCGGCACCCAAACCAGCCCCCAAGGTTGAACCTGTTGTCGAACCACCCAAACCAGTTGTTGTCGCCAAAGTTGCCGTCGTTGAAAAACCGGCCCCCAAGGCTGAGTTTGACCCTTGGCAGGGTAAACCAGGCACCGGCAGTGCGAATATCAACGAACGCGACTTGCGGCCTTTTATTCTGGGCATTAAAACCGAGGGTGATTTACAAGCGGTCGCCAAAGCCGCCAAAAAACGCTTAAAATCTAACGGTTTAGACGTTGTTGGTTCGTATAGTCCACAAACCAATACGGTGATTATTGTTGCCACCAACAAAACCATGAAACAACACGCCGCCAAATCTGAATACGGTGGTTATGGTGCGGCCGTACGTATTTCTGTGACAAAAATGGGCGACGAGGTACAAGTTTCTTACACCAACCCAAACTACCTGAATGCCATTTATCGCATGAAAGGCAGCTTATCGGGCATCGCTGGGAAATTAGCCACGGCCTTGGGTAAAACCAAAACCTTTGGTTCCAAAGAAGGCATTAAAGATAGTGATTTGAGGGATTGGCATTACATGTTTGGCATGCCTTACTTTGATGACCCCATTGAATTGGCCGAGCACGACAGTTATCAAGCTGCCGTTAACAAGGTCGCCTCTAACTTAAAATCGGGTACGGCGGGGTTAACACAGGTTTACCGCATTGATATCCCAGGCAAAGAGGAAACCGTCTTTGGTGTCGCTATTTCGCAAGGAAAAGGGGCCGACCAAACCATTATGAGCACGATTGATGTCGAGAAACACAAACATACTGCGCATTTGCCCTATGAGTTGTTGGTCTCTGGTGACACCGTGTATACCCTGAATGGGAAGTTTCGAATCGCCATCAGTTTCCCGGACTTAACCATGGGTCAGTTTGTCGAAATTCGAGATGCACCGGACCAAATTGAAGGGGTATTAAAGAAAGCTTCAAACTAACCCTTCACGGATGATCCATGACTGGCAAGGCACCGTGTGTCTTGCCAGTCACGGCTTAATATCGTTCAACATAAACATCATAACTGACCCAGGCAATAATCAGCGCCATCACTTCGGTGAAATAGTCCCCACAAAAACGCGCAACAAAACCGGGGGCGTTTAGAATCTCTGCGCCATTGGCGGTTAATCCCCAAACCACGGCTAATACCAGCAACAATACCTTGAATATCCATTTCCAATTTGACGTATTCATCATTTGCATTCCCTCTGCATTTATTCGATGGGCCTAGTATTATCCACCGCCCTCCCCCAGTCTGTGCCGTATTTCCAGGAAAAGCGGAACTGCGTCATGTCACGTATTTTTCGCCAAACGCAAGCGATGTTGCCCAAGGCATAGGCTGTACGTTTGTGTGCCATCAGAAACGCGATACGCTCCCGCCTCATCCACGCCAAGCCCCGTTCCCTGCAACCTTTGTTGGGGGGACCATTCAAATAGGACGGTTTGATGCTTAAAGCGGTCATACTGCGCCCAAGCCTCGGCCAAATCACGCGGCGTTGGAAACTGCGACAACATGCTGAGCATGGCGCTTAACACATGCGCACTGATGCGGGTGACATCAAAATCACCGGCGGCGGACGGTTTGACCTGCGTTAAATCACAATAGGGTTGGTCAATCGAGCTTGCCACATAGGCCGGCAACCTTAAATTTAAGCCCAAACCGACCACAACATAGGTCTGCGCGCCCCGAGTCATCGACTCCAGTAAAATACCCGCCAGTTTCTGCCCGTTAAATAACACATCGTTCGGCCACTTTAACTGCAAACCCACAAAACCCAGCGCACCAAGGGCTTCAACCAGCGTAATCGCACACCATAAGGGCAGGGTTTGCAACGGGGTTTGGGTCGTAAAACGCCAAGCCATAGAGGCATATAAATTGCCCGTGGATGGGGATACCCAAGCTCGGCCATGTTGCCCACGGCCCTGAGTTTGGGTGTCTGCCAGGCACACGGTGCCATTTGGATGCATCTGATCCAACAAGAATTGATTGGTTGAAGGCGTTTCGGCAAAGTAATGTAACTGCTGAAAACAAGGGTTACGTTGTAAGTCTTGGGTTAATCGGTGTTCATCAAAAAGCATCGTCGTCCTCAGGGTCTTCGACTGGAAACAGATGACCTGGCTTCCACGCCACCACATTAAAGGGAATACCGGCACCACTATTCTTGGTTAAGACCACTTCCTGGGTATATATCAAACCGTTCTGAAAGGTCACTTGGATGCGCACGTGAAACGTTTGACCACCACCTTGCGCACCGCCAAACCCGCCCCCTGTCCCCGCAGGCGCACTCAACTCGCCATTCGCACGCGCTTGGCGGCGGCGCTGAATCTCATCAATCTGTTGCTGATCAAAACCGGGTAATGCGGATAACACTTGCGCAGGCGCGACTTCTGAATTGACGTTTCTAGATTTTGAATGCACGGTCAAAAATGCGGCTATTTTTTCGTAGTATGCATGCGTCACCCCCAGCACCAAGCGTAATTCTTCTACCGTATCAAACGGGGCATCTTTTGAGCGATAAGGTAACCCCGCACTTTCATAATCAGAATCTTCTGCCCCATTTAACTGCGCAAATTTATTGCTGTCTTTCCAATCCACAATCGCATCCGCGATTTTTCTCGCGTCATCATCCGGTATCTCTAAGTTTTGGAAGAGTTTTTTCAGCGTGGTTTTATCGCCTTGGTTTAAATCAATCAAACCACGTGCATCTTGCAGTGCAATGAGAAAAGACGCACCGCCAAACTCCCAGGTTTGTGGGGTGCCATCCTGCGCCCATAATTGTGACTGTATGGGTTTATTCAGCTCAATAATGCTGCGGCTAATGGCCGCTTCAATCAACCCTGCCGCTCTTGCTTGGTGTAATACATGGTTGGATAACTGTAGGCTAGTACGCGTGGATAGACCAAAACTCGCGGCAATGACAGACAGCAGCAGCACCACCCAAAGTACGGCAACCAGCGCAATCCCCGACTGAGCTTGAGGTTTTATCATCTTATGAACCTGGAATCGGGGCGGGGACATCCCCGCCCCGATTGGATGAACGCCGCCCCGGCAAGCCAGCATTCGTGGGCACACCGTTAACCTGAATTTTGGCCGTCAATGCGGGCCACGGCGCATGGTCATCCGGAAAGGTAACGCTCAGTTTAATCAATTCTGGTAGGCTATTGTCTTCTGTCCAGCGGTCATGCCAGTCCGGATTTTGGCTCAGCCCTTTCGCCCCAAAATATTCAAACGTGACCTCCTCCGCGCCAGAAAACAACACATAACCAATGCTGTCATCTTCTGCTGTCAGCTCCCACTCTGCATCCGGGTGATCCATGGTTAACTTTAACCGCATTTGCACGCCGTTATCCCCCCGCTCAACTTCCAGCACATGAATCACCGGCCCAGCAATGCCAATATTATTCGGTAAGTTGGCAATGAAACGTAATGCTTCATGCTCCCCCAAAAAAGCTTTATCGGCTTTACTTTGTGGTGACCCAGGTGCCTGGCGAAGTGGTTGAATACGATTGATTTGTTTGCGGATAAATCCATAAGAATCACGCATTTCTGCCACTTCCGTCGCCGTGGCTTCCGCGTAGTTCCAGCTTCTTGAGCCCAAGTTCATGGCTTGGTACAACATCACCATGATCAGCCCCAACAACGTCATGGCGATTAACACTTCAATCAAGGTAAAGCCAGATTGCGCCTTCATTGCGCTTTCAACTTGAGGCTTTGAATACTAATAAAGGGGTTTCTCACGCCTTGCGTCCAAGCCACTTTAACCTCTACCGAGAAAACTTCTAGAGCATTCGCATTATTCTCCAAGGCGGGGTCAACATCCGTTTCTGGCCAAGTGTAAGGCGCTATGATCACTTCCCATTGGTAATTACCACTGCTGCCTTGGTCATGCATGCTTTCTAAAGGCTGCACACTGCCGACTTCCGCAAAACGCGATTCGGCAATAATCGCCGCCTCACTATAATGCTTTGATGTTGCCGCGATGCGCAAACCTTGGCCAAACACACTGAGCAATGCCCCAAGCGAGATTGACAAAATAGAGAACGCGACCAATATTTCCATCAACGAAAAGCCGCTTTGACGCCATAAACCCGACCTCATGGCAATATTTTCACTTGGCCCGTCAACCAGTCGACCGCAATATCGTAACGCGCATTATCTCCCTTAAGCAGCGAAATAAGGCCACCGGTTGCACCACCATCCGCATAAAATTGAATGATCGCTTGTTCATTATTCAATTCCCCCATGGCTTTACGACTCACTTCAACCTCAATGCCTTTCGGGAAAACATAACGTTTATCGCTCCCCGATATTTGATAACTGTTGTCTTCTAGATTAAACGAGACGCTCACATCTTGGTGCCGCGAAATGGCGTGCATACGGGCAGAGCGCAAACTCGCCGAGAGGCTACGCGCTGCCCCTTTAAATTCAGTGCCAGACACACCGTTAGAAAAAAACGAGGGCACAATCGACGCCATCATGCCAATCAGGGTTAACACCACCAGCAGCTCAATCAGGCTAAACCCCATTCGGCTCATGTGCGTTAATCGAGACATTATTCCCAGCTAACAACGTCGGCCTTGTCCCCTTCTCCGCCTTCAGCACCATCTGCGCCTAAAGAGAAAATATCAAAACTAACCCCATTTTCACTCGGAAACCGATACTGATATGCATTATTCCAAGGATCTAGTGGCACTTTTCTCTTTTGCAGATAAGGCCCTTGCCAGTTTTTGGTGCCAGCAGGGCTTTCTAATAACGCTTCCAAGCCTTCATCTGTGCTGGGGTAATGCCCAACATGCAAATAGTATTGTTCAAGACTCGTGCCCAGGTCACTGATTTGAACTTGTGCGACTTTAACTTTACCGCCGCCCAAAGCGCTGATGACTCTTGGCCCCACCACGCTGGCCAGCAATCCTAAGATGGTTAAAACCACCAACAGCTCGATTAAGCTGAAACCCTTGCATCGCTTTTGACTGACTTTAACGTTCATTTTCGTTTTCCTATTCAATTTACGCCACGAGCTCGTTCACACTCACAATCGCGACCAGGATGGACATAATAATACCCGCAATCACCACCCCTAAGCCTAAGATAATGGCTGGCTCAAGCAGTGCCAACATTCTTTCTACTGAGGTTTTCACCTCACGGTCATAAACTTTTGCGACTTGCATCAGCATCGTTTCTAATTGTCCGGTTTCTTCACCGACACTGATCATCTGTAACGCCAACTTGGGGAATTCTCCCGAGGCCAATAACGGTTTGGTCAGTTTATCCCCTTGTTTAACGCTTTCGCCCACTTTATTGATCTCCAAGGCCAAGGCTCGATTACTCATGATCTCTTTCAGAATGGATAACGCTGATAATAAGGGCACGCCGTTTTCTAACAATGTCCCCAATGTGCGACTGAATCGGGCCATTTCCATTTTTCGAATCAACTCACCCACCAGGGGTATTTTTAACCAGCGTCTATCCCAACGTAAACCACCAGCGTGGCTTTCGTAAGCTTTTTGAAAATACAAAGAAATCAGAATTAACGAGGTTGTGCCCACCCACCAATAATTTTTCATGATATCGCCCGCCGCGACCACCACTTGCGTAGAAACTGGCAGTTCTTTGCCCGAGTCTGCAAACATTTGTGCGAATTGAGGCACCACAAAGGTCAATAAGGTAATCACGGAAATACCCGCGACCATCATTAAGATCACCGGATAGACTAAGGCCGAACGCACCGAGTCGCGTAAATCTTTGGAGCGTTCCATAAAGTCGGTTAAGCGCACCAAAACCACATCAATCGCGATGCCCGCCTCGGCAGCACGCACCATATTGATGTAAAAACGGGAGAAAACTGATTTTTGCATCTCCAAAGCATCGGCAAAACTGGCCCCGCCTTGGATCTCTTCGTTGATGTTATTCAGCACCTCTTTTAATGCTGCGTTCTCTATCACATCACTCAGGGTGTATAACGCTTTATCTAGCGGCAGGCCCGCTGTTAATAAAGTTGCCAGTTGCTGTGTGACAAACAGCACTTCGTCTTGACTGATGCGTTTTTTCTGAAAAAGGGTTTTTTTACTGGTTGTGGTCGGTGCTTTTTGGCCAGCGCCTAACGCTTCGATTTTGATCGGGGTTAAGCTCTGTTCGCGTAATCGCTCCACCACCAAGGCGCGATCCGGTGCAGAGATCTCACCTTCTTTCACCTCACCAATGGTATTCACTGCTTTATACAGAAATGTGGCCATATGTGACTCTGTAACAAGGTTGGCATGCAGCAGAAAGGGACAAAAGCACGGGTGCGTGCTTTTGTCGACGCGCAAAACGTCGGTTAGTTACCGTCCGCCTTCGGTTTTTTCGTCGAAAAGGTAAGGTGAACAAAACCCAGTTTTCGGGCCACATCCATCGCGGTGACGACGTATTGGTGCTGGGTGCGCGCATCGGCACTGATAATAAAGGGGATATCTAACTGACCATTGGACTCTTTCTGAATGGCTTTGCGAATCGTATCCACTTCATTATTCACCAGGGGTTTTTGATTGATGAAAAAACTCCCGGTTGCGTTGATGGATAAATCTAGCACTGTCGCGGGTTGTTCGCTTTTTTCGCCATCCGCTTCTGGTAGTTCAATTTTTAACGCCGCCAGTTTGTTAAAGCTGGTGGTTACCATGAAGAAGATTAAGAGCAAGAAAACCACATCAATCAACGGCGTCAAGTTAAGTTCAATTTCCTCTTCGCGTTTTCTTTTCAGGTTCACGCACCTTCTCCCTCAGTCACTCGATCACCGTGCATAATGTCTACCATTTTGAGGGCTTCTTCTTCCATTTTAACCACAATGGAGTCCACTTTTCCCCTGAAAAACCGGTAGAAAATAAAGGCCGGAATCGCAACCACCAGGCCGGCTGCCGTTGTATACAGCGCGGTATCAATTCCCCCGGCTAATTGCCCTGGGTCACCCACACCGACTTTGGCGATGTTGTCAAAGACTTTGATCATGCCCAACACGGTGCCTAACAGGCCCATCAATGGGGTAATCGCGGCAATCGTGCCCAACATATTCAGAAAACGTTCTAATTCATGGGCCACTTGCCGCCCAACCTCTTCAATCGCTTCTTTCATCACCTCTCGCGGGTACTCTCGATTGGTCAAACCAGCGGCTAACACCCGGCCCAAAGGCGAGCTTTTTTGTATCACCGCAATGTTTTTATTGTCTAATTGACGATTTTTGTGGAGGTTCCAAGCTTGGCTCACCAGACCTTTTGGCAAAATACGGTTCACTTGCAAAGACCAGAATCGTTCCAAAATAATGGCCAATGAAAACATTGAACATACAACGATTGGCCAAATCATAAACCCAGATTTTTCTAATATCTCAAACACGGATCAAACCTTTTCATTATCTTTAACCAAAGAATCTAGGAAATCCTGATATACGTTTATGGCGTATAGCAGCAGGTCCCTCCATACCTAGTTTATAGAATAGGACACTTTATCTTATCTCACCACCAGAAATCATGATTATTCAAACCATCCCATCAAGGTAACCGAATATCAAACTGCGCACCGCCCAAGACACTATCCGAAACCGTAATTTGCCCCCCATAACCATCCACAATCTCCGTGACAATGGATAAACCAATCCCCCAACCGGGGGTTTTTTCATCTGCGCGCACGCCACGCTTCAGAATCTGCTGTTTTTGCTCATCCGGCACACCAGGGCCATCATCTTCAATCACCAGGTGCACGGCCACACGCTTACGTCGGCCCGGCATCACCTCAACGTTAACCTGCACCGTTTGCCCGCACCATTTATGCGCATTATCCAAAAGGTTGCCCATGATTTCATATAGATCCCCCTCATCCCCATGAAACACCGCATCTTCAGCCAACTGCGATTGGCACACAATGGCTTTGTCTCGATAGACTTTTTGTAACGAGCTGATGATTTTTTCCGCAATCGGGGCCACCGCCAAAGGCGCGGCTAACGCGCTGCCACTCGACACCGCACGGTGCAATTGGTATTTAACAATTCGATTCATGCGTTCAATTTGGTCGTTTAAGACCTCGACCGTTTTCGCGCTTTCCTGACACAATTCAATCTCACCTTGCAACACCGCCAGTGGCGTTTTCAAACTGTGCGCTAAATCCCCCAGCGAATGCCGATAACGGGTTTGTAATGCCCGTTCGTTGTGTAACAAGTCATTCAAACTGGCGGTTAATTCTTCCAGTTCTTCTGGGTATTCGCCTTCTAATTCAGATTTGTCGCCTTTTTCAATCGCTTTCAGATCCTCCACCACCTGGTGCAAAGGGGCCAAACCCCAGCGCAAAATCACCACTTGAATAATCAATAGAACCAGTGCCAAGCCCCCCAGCCAGGCCCACAAGTTCTGCCGAAAACCGGCAATTTGCTCATAAAAGGTGGCCAGATTTTCAGCCAAACTAAAGGTATAACGCCGCTCTGAAAAATCCGCCACTTCCCATATCACGGTATAACTGACGGCTAAAAATTCGCCATGACTGAAGTTTTCTCGTTCGAAAATAAATTGCCCGGTAATGCCTTCCGGAAAGCGCATATTCACCCCCAACAGCGAGGGGGACTCCCAGCGCACCGGGTCATCTTGTGAATAAACACGGGCATATAAGCCAGATTCAGGGGTATAAAAGCGAGCGTCGGGTAGGTCCTTCACGGTCAAACCCTCACGGCTGACTTCCGCCGCAGCCAATAAGGTATACACAAACCCTTGTAGGCGATCTTTCAGCGCAATTTCGGCATTTTCACGGAAGGATTTTTCTAATGCGAGCCCGGTCAGGCCAATAAATCCTGCCAGCACCACACTGGCAGCCAAAATCAATCGTTTGGTGATAGACACCATCGTATGCTATCCAGATTTATGCGTCAGTGCGGGATAAGGTGAATCGATAACCTCGACCACGCAGGGTTTCAATTGGTTTGTAGGTATTTTTAGGGTCAATTTTTTTGCGTAAACGCCCAATGAACACTTCAATCACATTACTGTCCCGATCAAAATCCTGTTCGTAGATATGCTCGGTCAGCTCTGTTTTGGAGACCACTTTTTGGTCGTGTAACATCAGGTACTCTAACGTTTTATATTCATAACTGGTCAAGGTTACGGCATTCCCTTCAATTTTGACCGTTTGCCCGGCGGTATCTAATTGAATCGGACCAAAGGTTAATACCGGTGTTGCCCAGCCCGAAGAGCGGCGCAACAAAGCGTTAACTCTGGCATGCAATTCTTCAAACTGAAACGGTTTGACCAAATAATCATCCGCCCCCGATTCTAAACCTTCCACTTTGTCTTGCCAGTGATCCCGCGCCGTTAAAATAATAATGGGGAAACTTTTGCCGCCTTTACGCAAGGCTTTAATCACTTCCATCCCGGTTTTTTTGGGTAAGCCCAAATCAATCACGGCCAAATCCACCGGGTATTCTTGCCCAAGGTATAAGCCCTCTTCGCCATCCGCCGCCACATCAACACTGTAACCAATGGCTTTAAATTTACCTTTGAGTTGTTCTAGCAGTAGCGCTTCATCTTCGATTATTAGGATACGCATTTGAACTCCTAGATTTCCTGATGGTTTGCCCTGTCTCGGCATCCAGCCGAATGGTTTTCACCCGGCCACTTGCCAATACCTTAATATGGTAGATTTTTTTACCGTTCATCTGGTGAGAGACCGCTGACAAGACCCGGCTACCTGTATATTCGGCTTTAACCAAACGAATCGCCTGCTCCAAGCCAACATCCGCCACCAAAGAGGCACTCCAAGTGCCCATACTGGGCGCTGCCAGTGCCATCAACAAGCACCCGAATACGCCGCTTTTCAATCGTGTTATCATGTTTTTCATCATATCGCCTTCATCCCTGACGCAAGTTCTCAATGCATCGGATCACTTGGTCAACCTTTGAGTGTTATAGCTAGGGTAAGCGAATCACGCTGAACCTTAACTGAATCACCAAATACTGATTATAATCCTTGGCTTAGCGCCGCCAAATGCGCCGAGTAGCGTGCTCGACGTGAAGGCGATTGATAAACCGGCTGCCGCACTTGCCAAGCATGATTGCCCACGATACGGCGTTGGCTCAAGTGGCTTTGCTCACACTCAGGCTGCCACGATAAACCACAAAAATCCAGCAACTGACGGCTTGCTTGAATCGGCTGATGCACCCACTGCTCATACTCCATAGCATAGATCGAAACCGGCAAAACCGTGTGCCAATGATCCATTAAACGTTGATAATGATGATAATAACGCCCCAATGCTGGCAAATCATACGCATAAACCGCGTAACCAGAGGCCGACGGGGGTTGGAAATAACACGACAAACAAGTTTCCATCGGGTGCCGACGACAGTGAATAAACTTTGCCTGCGGAAACATCATGGCCAACAACCCCAGATGTAAAAAATGCGTCGCATTTTTTTCCAGCAACTGGACGACCGGCCCACTCACTTGTGCTTCCAACGTTTCCAGATAAGTCTGCGCCAGTTGCTCCACCACCTCAGCCGATAACGCCGAAAGACACTGCGGATACGCTTGTTCTGCTTGCGTGATATGCGGTAACCCAGTCGCCAACCGCTGCATCATTGTGTGCTCATTGACTGCCTGCACCGAGGGGTGGCTGGCCAAACGATGCTCAACCCAACTTAACCCGCTGCCGGGTAGGCCAAACACAAAAATCGGTGCTGCTGTGTGATGCGCCCAATCGCGGCATTTTTGCCAATGGGTTTCGTGAAATGCCGTGATGATGTCGTCAATGTGTTGTGCCCAGGCGGTTTCATCAAACGCCACACACGTGGCCGCATTCGCTTGCTCGCAAACGGCAAAAGCCTGTGTATCAAACGCCAAATCCTCATACGCTTTGGCCAGTGCAAACTGACAGTTGGCTTGTTGTTCCGGGGTTAAATCCAGCGCGGCCAAACACGCCTGAGCAGCACTCACATCCCCCGCTTCTTCGGTAAACCGTTGTTGCCGAAATAAAGCCGGATAAACCGCCGTTAACGTCTCTTCTTGTTTCAGCGCACGCCGTAAATAGCGCTGGCTTTGTTCATACGCCCCCGCTTCATATTGGCGCAAAGCGGCTTGCTCATAAGCCACTGCACGCGCATCTGGCAGGCTTAATAACGCCACCAATTCAGGCACCCAATCCACATAAGCCGCGCCCCAACCGGCTTGCTCAAACACCCGCACTGAATCCGGTGTACACACGGCCTGCACCGTATCCAAACCACAAAAAGCCAACAATTGTGGGATCGCATCAGGCTCACTGATCCAGTCTTCATATTGCACTTGCATGACTTGTAATGTCACCGGCAAACTGGCCATCCAATGCCGCACGAGTTTCACATACGCTTGAAACAACATCCCCAAGTGGGTTAAATCCTGCGTTTCAGTGCCATCAGGCGGGGGAGGCTGGCAATACTGCGCCAAACACGTTTCTAACGGGTCACGATGACACAACAGAATTTTTGCTTGTGGGAATAACAGGCTAATCAAACCCAAATGCTCGATATACTCACACGCCGTGTCGATCACCACCTCGATGCCCGCCGTGGTGTGCTGCTCAAGGTAGGTTAAATATCCATTGGCCAACTGTTGGGTGGATTCAAAATCCAAGGCTTTGACATTATCCGGGTAGCGTTGCTCGCCCTGCGTCGCCAGATCCAAGGTTTGAATCAAGGCTTGAATACCGCCACCTTCGCGTATCGATAACGCGCCTTGGCACTGATTCAGCGCAGCTTCCACTTGCTCAATCCCCGATTGAGGCAAACCCATCAGAAAAACCGGCGACACATCTCGCCGGCCATCCGCCTGGCGTTTGGCAAACAGTGCCTGCGGAAATGCGCGGATAAGCCGATTCACCTTGGCCAATTGTTTTTCCCACGCCAAGGTACATGGCGAATGCGCATGGGCCAAACGCACTTGGCTTAATACTTGATCGGGTAAATTCAGGTCTTGATAGATTTTGGCCAACGCAAAATGCAGCACCACACGGTCTGCATCCGACACATGCGCAGAGTGAATCAAGCTTTGGTAGTGCGGAATCAGTCGGTCATCAGGATGAAAAGTGCGGTTCATGGCAAGCAAATAATACGCATGCACAAACCCCGGATTCAAACGCACAGCGGACAAAAAAAACGCAGCGGCTTTATCCACAAAACCTTGCTGCACATATTCAATGCCTTTGTCGTATTCTAAGATGCTTTTTTCAATATCACCGTTTGAAACCACACCCTCTCCTAACTCGCGTCATCGTCTGCCACTTAAAATCAAGCGGCATCCTATCACAAACTCATGCGCGCATTGAGACCAACGTGCCCATTTCAGGCAGACAACATTGTCACGTTAGTGTTTCATGTGCCATTGATACACCCGATGGCCTAAGCAAAAAATGGCCTGATCCTGCGCTGAAAATAAGCGCATATCGGTGCTGATTTGTGGATCATGAATGACTTTAACCGTGGCCTCAGCGGCAGTGGCTTGAAACACCTCCAACGTTTCCTCTGCGGTAATGAGCAAAACAAGGCCGTGATTTAACACACAAAAATTCACGTCTCGGTAGTCAATATCGGCATGCTGCCGGATTTGATAGCGCGCATGCGATGCATCCCAAATGAGGATATAACGGTGGTATCGATTGTTCTGATACACCGTAAAAACCGACACACCAGAAACATAAGCCCCCTCCAACACCTGGCTCCCATCCATTTCTGGCACCGCAACTGTGGTGCATTTTCCGGCTGCATAAGGCGTGCTTAAAAACGTTTTACCCAATATATTTTGCACCCAACACCCCCGGCAAACCTGCGTCGCCAGTGGCATGGTCGACCACTGATTCACGCTGGAGAAATAATCCTTTTGGCCGATACGGCTGTGTTTTATTTCATACAAATACGCGCCGTGTTTGACGTAAATACGCGCCGCCGTGAGCATAAAATCATCACAACGGATACCGCGCCATAACAACACGCCGTGCTCATCCGCCACACACACAACCCCATGCTCACGGTAAACCTGAAAAATACCGGCTCCCTGCCCGCAGGGGGCACTATCCGGCTGCCAAACACACACCGTCTCGGCCGCTTTGGGATACGCCTGTTGTTGATGCCACAACGAGGCAGCCGTCATCCCCCAATGTTGCCCCTGCACATAGGCATAGCCGGTTATCGGCTCGGGCAGCTCGACTACACACCGCGTCTCAAATTGATGCAGTTGGGTTAAGTATTGAAAGGTCGGTTTGAAACGACAGCTACCGACAATATCCGGTGGCGGGCAACGTTTACCTTGCTCAAATAAGGCCACAAACCAGTTTTTCAAGTCCTCGGGAATCAAGTCAAAATCTCGCACAGTCGGGGGTAATGTCGTCTGCGCATTAAAGATGGATAGGTTTTTTAGCTGCCGTTGTTTGAGGTCTTTGCTTTTAAGCTGTGGATGCCGGCCTTTAAACGGATGTATCCCGACCAACAATTGACACGCAATAATCGCAAATGAAAACCAATCACTGCGTGCATCAAATACCTGTGCTGACCAATCCCGTATGGATGGCATTAACACCTTGGCCGCAAATGCCGGTGTTTGATAAGAGTCGACATCAATAAAATACGCCTGGGTCAGGCTTTGCCCGTCCACCAAGTAGTTCATCTCATTGCCATCGACCATCACCATACCCGCATCGTGCACCGATTGAATCACCGTTTGCATTTGCTGAATCAACGCCAAAGTTGATTCCGGGGTCACCCCCAATTGCTGCCGAGCCCCATTCGAAAACAGCTTAACCAAGGGTAACGTGTCTTTCACCCAGTGCATTTGATAACCCACCGTGCGTTGCTGGTGATTGCACACCGGCTGCAACGGTTTCACAATATAATCACTGCTTAACTGGCTTAACGCATCCATCTTTTTCTGTGGGATCATGTGCTTAGAATCATGATAAATTTTGTAAGCATAATCGGCCTGACCATACAATGCGCCTTCCCCGCCTTGTGCAATGAAATCCGCCTGCGACAACACCAAGCTTTGACCGCCCACCACATACTGGCTCATGCCACACCTCGCAAAGCAACACCGGCATAACTGAGGTCGTCCATCGGTCGCAAGCCCTGTTCTGCCAATGCGGAGATAACACGCTTGCTGCGGCGTTGAATGAATTCCCCCCGGATGTTTTTAAACGCCAAAAAGTCTCTCAACACGCCAGCGTCCAACCCCGCCTCCCAGGTCTGTCGCGATTTTATGCTGTCCACACCATCGCTCATGATGCCAATAAAACGATAATCACGCACATCAAAACACCGACAGATTGGCTCACACATCGGCACCGTCTGTACTTGTGGGTCAGCCAAAGCCTGGTTCAAGTTCAAGCGCGTCACGGTCTTTTTAGGATTCGGCATGGTTTGGTTTTCATACGCCAGATAATAAGGCGTATGACCTGCATAATGAATCGTTTCCACCCAGGCATGGCCTTGTTGATCAATCGTGCTCACCATACCATCGCCCCACACAAGCACATACACAGATCCGGCACACACATACCCCACCATTAAGGTCGCCAACAGGGGGGCAGAATAACCGATGGCAGCCGCTGCTTGCTGCGCTTGCGCAAGCACCGCTTGCCGAAACAAGGATACACGGGTGGCAAAGGCCAGCGTGGTGTTGGCCATCATCGCCAGTTGGCTGGCAGCAGCCCAACACAACAGTTGCGCCGCAACCTCTGCATGCGGGCTACTGGAACACCCATCCGCCAAGATAAAATACGGAAAAGGCAAAGCACCATGTAGCGTGTAATCTTCGCACACCGCGTGTGTATGCCCTTTGGTCACATAAGCATCCGTTTGCATATTCACACGCACACCTCCAATGACAGCGTTAAAACGACAAGGATTGAGACGGCCCACCCGTGCCCAAAGCTTGCGATTGAAGACTGATACTCTGCGACACAAACTGCGCAATTTTTGCCAATGTGGACGCCGTTGCATCACCCGTACTCAGGTATTGTGATAATTTCGCCTTTTGTTTGAACTGCTTCAGATCTTGCGCGCACTCCGCATCATTCACACCAACCAAAATGGTTTGTAACGACTCGATCTGTTCGGCTTGCATCGCTTGCTTGATTTGATGTGCGATGCTTTTCGGAGAAGCCAATTTAGACGCATTATCCAACCCATCCGTGAGGATAAAAACAATGCCATTCACATCAAAATCCTGATCGATTAAATCTTTCGCATAGGTCAAAACCGAGCTAATCCCATCTTCTGTGGCATCATACAAGGCTGTTGCGCCATACGGCTTTAACGCTTGATATTGCTTGCTATCGATCATACTCAGTAACTTAAACCCATGGATTTCTGACACCGTTTGGCTAAATTGGGTCACACGGATCATTAGATTATCCGCTCGCGGCGAACATCGGCACGACTCGACAACGGTTTTCAGCGTTGCTAATAACTCAGCGGCATACGCCCAAACGCTGCCGGTGGTATCAATCACAATATCCACCAGCGTGTATTCACTGGCTTGCAATCGCTCTGGCCGAACCGCCGAAAACTGAAATTGCCCATTATTGGTCGTGCATGTTTGCATATCTTTTTGCGTCATTCGTGGCATCGCTATGCCCTCCTATTCTATCGCTGATGGTTGCCGTTCAAGCGGCTTTTAACGTAGACATCACGGCATCGCTGCTGCATATATTCACGCCTCTGGCTTTCATATCCCGAAAAAAATCTTGCGACAACGCCTCAAACCCCGGTACTGGCGACATACCATCTTCCACCAAAAATAATTTATTTAACGGTTCCGTCCCAAAGTTATTCACAATATCCATCACCGTATTGGCCACACAATGCGAACTGGCCTGCCCGCATAAAAACACGCGATCCGCCTCTTGCAACGTTTCGATAAAACCAATATTCAGTTGTGTTCCAGGGTCATCGGCGCGCTCCACATCGGCACGCACCGCTGAATAATGCTCTGTTGACCAATTCGATCCTTTGGTCACTTTGCTCGCAATGGCAACGTGGCGTTTTTCCCACTCGCCCACTGCATCAAACAACGGTTGATACAAATTGTGCCCCCACGACCCAATCAAACAATGTGGATTCCAAATCACCAAGTTATACCGTCCATTAGCCGCCAATGTTTGCACATACTCCGCAGCCAGTTTTTGATGGTTCGGTACTCTGGCGCGCCACTTTCCCGCGCTCACATCCTGCAACGTAATCTCCGAAAAAGGCGCCGGAGACTGCCCATGACGATCCACCCAAAATAAAGGATGCGCGATGTGGTAAGCATGGTGAGAATCAAACGTCAGTTGAATATCCCACAATTGATACCCCATTTGGTCAATCATCATCGCCACTCGGCTCATATCTTGCGCAGCGCCGGTTACCGGTAAAGCTGCACCAGGCACATCCATGAAATCATTCTGGCCATCAATCACCACTAAAATCGATTTCTTCATTTGGCTCTTCCTCATGCTGTGAATCGGGTTCAAACAACCCATGAATCCACTTTACGTTAGTTAGTGTCTGTGGTCAACTAACTTAGTATCTCATAGACACTTACGAAGCAAACACTGCCCGTTTTTCTCCTCGCGGATTGGCCCTTGCCCTTCGCGGGTCGTTATCGTCTAATGACACAACGGTGATTCTCACAGAGGACTGACACCCTCGTAAGTTGGAAATGCTATGCGTAAGAAACAAGAAAAAATAATAATGGATTACATGACTGATAGCATCATTGAAGCACTATCGGCTGATACCGTTGAAAAAATAATGACTGACTGGGAATCAATCTATTGCCCATTATCTAAAAAAGAAAAAGACAAAATATATTTCAGTGATTTAAAGTGGCATGTCTTCAGTAATAAAGCTTATGAAGCACTAGAAGGTGAGGCAGCATTAAAAGCATATAATGAACAAATATCAAGAATATTTTATGTAATCCCAGAGCTAAAAGTATGGCCTGAAGAAAAAGCATTTACGTGTCACAGCCTGCCGACCTCAAAACTGGCCACGCAATTCAGCAATTCTGCCACAAACGTATTTCTACTATACCTGATGCTATTTATCTAAAATAACTTTAATCAATATTATTTCCTATTTTATTTATATCTGCGCACCATCCCCCTATGTCAGATTAGAAGGACTGAATTCAATTTTGCAGGCGGCAAAGCAAAAATTCAGATAACCCGAAAGACAATAACAAAGCATCTTGCCCGCTCGCCGCCAACATTGAAACGCCTAACGGCCTTTGCTTATTGCCTGCAATGGGTATTGATATTTCAGGCAAACCCGCCACTGTCGAAATACAAATATGTTGCATAACATTAGCCCGGTAAGATCTGACTTCTTTTAAGGGCCGCCCCATTAACGGCGCAAACCCAGGCGCAGTAGGAAGAACCGCTATAGTATCCGATGCAATTACGCTATTGGTATAAGCGATAAGATCCTTTCTTATTTCACAATATTTATTGTAATCACTCGTTTTCACTGACGATATTTTTTCCAGCCGCCCCCTGACTTCACGACCAAAAGTAGAAATATTTTTATTGATCCAGTTACCATGTTCTTTGTTAAGTTCCCACTATTGAATATTTCTAATTACTTCCACCCAAGCTGAAAAATCCGGTTTTCCAAAGACCACCTCAGATATTGAATAATGATGCGCGGCGAGCATCTCAAAAAACTCGTCATAACATCGCCGAATATTCGAATCCAGAGCATCAAACAGGTCTTTTATAATGATTAATTTAGGGGTGCTGGAGTGTGCTATCTCTGCATCAAATAAAACACGGCCGACTGTTGCTAGAATTTTCGGTGACTTGGCGAACCACCCAACAACGTCAAAGCTTGGAGCCAATGAATGAACACCCTCAAGAGAAATGCTGCCATGGGATGAGCGAAAACCATAGATCCCACAGTAAGAAGCCGGAATACGAATGGATCCAGCAGTATCAGTACCCAACGAAAAATCAACGATCCCAGAAGCGACCGCAGAAGCCGATCCACTAGAAGATCCGCCTGGAATGCTGTCTGGGCTCCTCGGGTTCAGCGGGGTTCCGTAATGAACATTTTCACCATCTAAAGAAAAAGCCATTTCATCTGAAATAACTTTCCCGGCCATGCTTGCCCCTTCATTTAATAATTTTTTTACAGCTGGTGCTGTTGCTTTGGCCGGTTCATGGTTTTCCTTCCAACAGGGGTTCCCACAGCCCGTCACAAACCCTTCTACCGCGTAAAGTTCTTTGACCGCAAAAGTTAGCGAGGACAATACGCCTGCTTTATAGGGTGAAACCACCGTTTCTTCATTGGGTACGAATACACGGCTGCTCATAAAATGCATTCCATTTTAGCGGACAAACAAACCAAGCACCGAGGCTTAAATGATCCAATAGAGGCAAAACAGATCTTTACTGGCCCTTGTCGTAATCAATACCGGCTTTCTGTAACAATGCGAGTAGGCGTTCTTTCTCTGACCTTTCTGCCTCAACCTCTCTAACCGCGTCACACATTTTTACTTCGGTTGCTTTTTCTCGCTGTTCAGCCGCTTCTTTCTCACGTTGAGCCACTTCTTCTCGTCGCTCAGCTTCCTCTTTTAACCGCTCAGCTTCCTCTCTTTTCTGCTCAGCCCTTTCCAACAAGTACTTTTTCGCCACATCTTCCCGCATCGCATTGACACGGGATTGGTACAAGTCATAGTTCTGCTGTTTTTCTGAGAACCTGTTTAATATCTGCATGGCTTGCCTCATTTCTGGGTTGTCTAACACTGTCGGCAGATGCCCCCAGCCTTTTGCTTGTTGAAAAAAATACAGCCACTGATCTTCCTTATCCAAAAACTCAGCGGATGATTGCCATTTCGCCAACTCCAATACATGGATGGTAAAATGCTCAGACAACGCCACATCATTTAACCGGTCGTATGCCTGAAAGTGGTGATGGTGGATTGAATCCTCAAACAAATTATCGCCGAGCAACCAGATGGAAGCAACCGGCGACAATACGTTAAAGTTTTCACCTCCCGCCAACTCAGTGCGATAAATATCACTCCAGGTGTATAACATACGTGCAGGTAAATAAGAGAATACCGCTAATTGCACTTCTATCTGATAATAATGGCCCGCACTGTCTTTGGCTTTGACGTCAACAATGGTTAATTTATCGGACAAAAATTCCTTTTCATTATAGGGGTTCAATATCTGAACATTCTGAATGGGGCAAGCCGGTTTGAGGATGGCGTTGAGGAAGTCGACCGTCAAATCGGCGTTTTTGACATCACCGAGTAATGCCTTAAAAACGCAATCCACCAGCGGATTGATTGAATGTTTCATGTTGATCTTTACTGGCCCTTGTCGTAATCAATACCGGCTTTCTGTAACAATGCGAGTAGGCGCTCTTTCTCTGACCTTTCTGCCTCAACCTCTTTAACCGCGTCACACATTTTTACTTCGGTTGCTTTTTCTCGCTGTTCAGCCGCTTCTTTTTCACGTTGGGCCGATTCTTTTTCACGTTGGGCCGATTCTTTCTCACGTTCAGCCGCTTCTTTCTCACGTTGGGCCGCTTCTTCTCGTCGCTCAGCTTCTTGTTCTCGCCCCTCAGCCTCATCTTTTAGGCGCTCAGCCTCATCTTTTAACCGCTCAGCTTCCTCTTTTAGGCGCTCAGCTTCCTCTTTTAACCGCTCAGCTTCTTCTCTTTTCTGCTCAGCCCTTTCCAACAAGTACTTTTTCGCCACATCTTCCCGCATCGCATTGACACGGGATTGGTACAAGTCATAGTTCTG
>Ga0256847_1000655_pt1 | contig 20762 bp, 17 predicted proteins | sample TeddybearmetaG_FD_189099 | JGI IMG/M metagenome (GOLD analysis project Ga0256847, IMG submission 189099) | Hydrothermal vent microbial communities from East Pacific Rise, Pacific Ocean - Teddybear | ecosystem: Environmental > Aquatic > Marine > Hydrothermal vents | place: Pacific Ocean: East... | reverse complement strand
TTAAGATCTGCCAAGAAAAACCGAGATTGGGATAGTTTTATGGAATATGTAGTAGAAAAAAATAATCCACATAAACTAAAAAAGTGTGCGTAATCATATTTAATTCCCCTGTTATGTTACACACTCATATCTAAATTTGGAATCTTTATGAAGATCATCAATATTCTTTCTAATGTCTTTTGATGTGGTTAGCTTAATTTCTCCACCATTTATAAAATCAAAATAATAAGGCGGCAATTGATTGATAAACTTTAAAAGGGAGTGATCTATCTTGGACTTTTCATGTTTTGCATCTTCAAAATTGATGATGTTTAATAATTGTTCTTGGTTTATGCTTTTCAGCCTTCCAGTAATCATTATTAAATTATCATATAACTTCTCGATTTCTGAATTTTTATCTTTTAAAATATACTTGTTAAGATGACTTAATAATTCTTCACAAAGCGACTCAGATTTATTTTGACTTATGTATTTTTTATAATATGCTGCGCTAATTAGTTTCATTTATAATGGTATCGAACTTTTTAATTGTTCAACTTTTATTTCTATTTATTAGATCTTACATTTAAATATATAAACATATATCAGTTGGTTGTATCAAGTTAGTTTGTTTTATCAGAGATTAAATCAAAGCTAGCAATGTATCGAATGTTAGATATTATAAAATCATGCCTCCTTCATCGTAAGTCCTCAAATTTGTCATTTACATCAAATACAACTTATAGCTTAACAAACTCTCTAAAATTCTCCCTATTTATTAATTTTTCCTCTGGCTTATATTTATCTACAAAAGTTTTTGGAAGGCGAACTTTTTTCTGTGGATTCCATTTAAACTCGAACCCGAAAATTTTGCCAGAGTTTTCTTCAACATAATCCACTTCTTGTTGCTGCCGAGTTCTCCAAAAGAATGGTTTTGCAAGGCTCATCTTATATTTGTTTTGTTTTAGTCTTTCTGAAATTAGAAAATTTTCCCACAAACCACCTTTGTCTTGACGTAAATTCAGCTCATTAAAATTGCCAATAATCATATTCCTTATGCCGTTATCGTAGAAATAGATTTTCTTGTTTGTTTTGATCTCGTTCCTTACATTTCTACTAAAACTCCCCAGTCTAAAAATCACATATCCTTTTTCTAGTATCTCAATGTACCGTTTAATTGTATTTTTATCTACGCCTATTAATTGAGATAGTTCATTGTAACTTACTTCACTTCCTATTTGAAAAGCAAGCGCTTGAACTAGTTTTTCCAATATTTCAGGTTTTCTTATTTCTGCATAAGAAAGAATATCTCTATACAAATAACTGTTTACCAGATTCTTTAAAATTTCTATTTCTTCACCTGGATTATTTAATACATCAGGATAGAAACCGTATAACAATCTAGTTTCCAATTGCTGCTCAGCTTTTAGATAACCTATGCGATTTTCAAACTCTTCCCAACTAATTGGAAACATTTCGTATTCCCATTTTCTTCCTGTCAAAGGCTCATTTAATTCATGCGCCAGGGTAAAAGATGAAGATCCACTTACCCATAGTTGAACATCTTTAAATTGATCAATTATCAATTTTAATGTCAATCCAATTCCTTCTATTCTTTGAGCTTCATCGACGAAAACAATTTTACTTTTACCAATTATTTGTCTTATCTTTTCTGTACTTGGTTCTTTTAGCAAACTTCGAACCTTTGGATCATCTCCATCAAAAAACTGATATTCTTTGCCATCTAGTTGATTTAATATGAAAGTAGTTTTGCCAACTTGACGTGGGCCAATTATCATAATTGCTTTCCCTCGATTTATCTTCCCTTTTATAACTTCATTTAATGATCTTATATACATTTTTGACACTAATATATAATATTTGGTGAACATATTCACCATAAAACATAATATTTGGTGAATACATTCACCATAAAACATAACTTTTGGTGAATACAGTTACTTATTACTATTCCGAATCTTATAAGGAATATCAATTTATGAATTAGATCACTAACTTGAAATTAATGTTTCTACATCATATTATCAATTAAAAAACTAAACCCTAAATATCAACAGACCAAGCAAATCTTATCCGTAATTCCGGTGGAATATACTCAAACGTAGGCCCAGCAACTTTGTCACCTTTATCTGGCACTTTAATATTCAACAGAGCCATACCAATATATTTCATCTGATACATCATACCTACAGCTTTCATCATAAGTGTTGGGTTCCCATTAAAGGTTTGGTGTAGAATATGTAAAAACTGGGAATATAATTGATTAAATTCATCAGCTTTTATCCGTGCAGAACTACCCTCGGGGAAATCTTCTGCCCTTGGATCATTAACCATATCTAGTGCAGCATCATAATCCACATCAACCTCATCTCCAGTTGGATCTTCTTTAGGTGTGTCACATTCTTGATACAATTGTTGTTTGTAGATCTCATTAAAACGGAAATAATGAGCTACCTCTTTATCTTGACCAAAATATGCAGCATCACCATCATAAATAGAATGATTGGTTCCTTCTCCTTGCTCTACGATTTCATCAATTGCAAAAAGTGCAGATGCCAGTGAGTCCACAACGATAACTCGACCTCCACCTCCATAATAATCACCAGGTTGCAATTGAAGTTCTTTATTGCCATTGAAGACATTTTCTTCACCGTACTTTTCCACCAGAGCGATCAATTGCTTTTTGATTACAGCGTAGAATTCACCAATTGTACTTTGTTTTAAATCGATCTCTGCAACCAAATGATCAATATGTTCACCATCAACATCTAGTGGAATTTCTTCAGGCTTTTCAATTTCCAAAAATGTCTCAATGGACTGTTCTGAAAATTTAATCAATCCTACATCAAATTCTCGATCTTTAAAAACGAATTTAGCTGGGTATTCAGGGATGAATTTTTCATGGTCAATAAAGGGTGTTCCTCCTACAGCATTCATCACCTGACAAGCTAGAGTCATGTGAAGCATTTCTTCCATTACCACACTCCTGATGACATTAACAGCAAATCGATTTGTTTTATCATTGATGGTAAACATAGCTACCAGATATGGTGGAATCGTAGAATGCTCCAGCTCAATAGCTGTTTGCAAATTGAGAAATAAGGCTTTTTTATCTATATCTATCATAATTTATGACTTGGGATTTTTAATATCATTATAAATATTCTCTGCTGCCCATACAGCTAATGCAGCTGCAGTAAGGGTTGGATTTGAGGTACCCATAGTAGGCATATTACCACAACCAGTGAGAAATAAGTTTTTGTGTTCATGCGAACGTTGATCCGAATCGACTACAGAATTTTCACTACTTGTACCCATGATATGAGTACCCGCATAATGTCCAGCACCTTGCCACCACAGTTCTTCTCCCTCATAAACCAAATAGCCTGGCACATTCCGTTTACTAGTGTAATCCGTCTTGTCCTCAAACCCAGCAGTTTCAAACATTTGCCTTGCAAATTCTCTCGCTGCCTTCAATCCTCTCTTTTCATGATCGGTAAGAGTATAGGTAATCACAGGCCTATAATTGCCCAACTCATCTCTATATCGATCGTCTATTGTCATACAGTTATTGGATAAAGCTTGTTGCTCAATAAGAAAGCCAAACCGCATCAAGCTTTGTTCTCTCTTCAAAAGTGAATATCTTAATTCTGCTCCAAATAGATTATCATTTACAGCATCTTGAACATGGGAATCTGGTGTTCCTTCTGGCCAGTTCCAACCCCAATTTCCTATTTCTACACGAAAGGCAGATCGATTCTTTCGAAATGGACCATCACGCAATTGAGGTATACCCGAAGTAGATCCTGGTCCTCTATATGCCCCTATCGGTTCCGGAGCCACGCCCCAAGAGATACCCACTGGATGGTCCATTACATTTTGACCTATATTTTTATTTTGGCATCCAGAAGCTAGCATTAGTTTAGCATTTTCTATGGCATGAGCTGTAAGCAAATATCGTTTTGCTGAAACTGTGTTCTCAACATATGAAACTTCACCTGATTCAGAAGTTTTATATTCCTTATACATAATCCCTGTTACCTCTCCAGTCTCATCGTCAAAAAGAATTTGAGAAGCTACACACTGGCTTCTAATTTCCGTTCCATTATCTACAGCTTTCTTCAGCGTTTTTAAGGCATTATACTTCGCCTGAACTGGACAAATAGGAACACAAGTTGAATTACCTTCGCATCGCTGACCCAAATCTGGATTTCCAACAGCTCCAACAGCTTCATATCCTTTACCTCCATCATAGTCTGGATTAGGGGTACTATTTCGACCTTGTGGAGAACTTACCACGGCATAGTCATAGGAAGTTTCATCATAGTAAAATTTTGCATCTTTTGTCCATTCAGTGAGTTTTAAATCTGAATACGATTGTGGGATCTTTTTCATTGGAAAGACGTATCCATCTTCAAATTCAATTCCAAGAAAGGCTTGTTCACTTACATCTGCAGACACACCTATTTCTAATTCGGCAGCTCTATAATATGGCATCAAATCATAATAACTGATTGGCCAATCTTTTCCAACATTATAAAGCGTATTTTCGGTAAAATCACTAGGAAGCATTCGAAGACACGTCCCTAACCAATGAAGCGTAGTACCTCCCAATTGTCGTGTATATGTGCTTTGATAAGTTGATGGTCCAAGCTGATGAAAATAGGATCCATCTGCAAATTGTGGAATACCATCTTTAATTCCCAACTGATCCGTTATCAATGGTTGCGGAGCACCTGCAGTAGCTGGAAAGGGAGCATTAGGCGTCCGTATAGTAGCTTTGTAAAAATTGTCTAGATAGTTTTGATAATCTTTGAATTCAAAGCTTTTTTTAGCTCCTGCTTCCAGTATTAATACGTTTAGTCCTTGTAAGGATAAATTATAGGCAGCTATAGCACCTGTAACTCCGGCTCCCACAATGACTACATCATAATTATTTTCTTCTGTCATTTTATTTTCTTTTGTATATTTTATATGTCAGGGAATGTTAACGGTGGAAATTGCCAAGTCCCAAATCCTGGTTGTTTGGCTCCAGCAGGATGTGCACCTGAGGCCACATACGAGAAACTTTCAATATATGCTTTTTCTGATATGACAAAAGTGTCTTCTTTTCCATAATTCCATTGTCCTGTATACCACATAAAAATTATCTGTCGTGAGAGTGGACCAATTGCCTTATCCTCTAACACTAAACTGATCATACTTAAATCTTCCGTTGAAAGATTTGCAGGATCGAGGTGTAGATTATCGAAAGCACTCAATAATCCATCGATGGGAACTGGTGGTTTTCTTTCTTCAAGAAACACCAAGTACGCTTCACTCATACCAGTTCCCTGTATATCCGCTAGTGAAAACCCAGTAAGTACGGCACTCATTTCTTCAAAATGGAGTAGTTTTGTTTTTTTGGTTTTGTTCATATTTTGTATTTTAATTTTCTATTGTAGGTTTTGTATTTAAGTAATGGCCTCGCTAATGAACTACCCCGCCGCAAGCAGACGGGGTATCACCTCTCCTTAACAAGCTTAAAATAGCTTTTTCTCTAGACAGTAAATACTTTATCTTCCAAACATAATTTGGTGATTTACAAGAATCAGTATTTCAATTTATTATTCGCTTATCAGCTGGATTTTCCTTTTTTCATTGAAAAAAAACGAAACCAAAAATTCTAGGCAGCTCAAATGCAGCGCGCATGGCTGCTCCCTCATCCCACAAGAGCTGCCGTGGCTTTACTGCCTAATTGTTTTCAAACACCCAAGGCAGAGCCTAGGGGAATTCATTCGATTAAAACAATACGCTCATTATCCTCTTCCTATATTAAGCTATTTGTTTTGTCTCAAATATTTATTTATTTCAATCCTATCACTTTAGCAATCTCAATTTCTCCTTTAACAAAAAGCCCAGTAAGAAACTTTGCAAACTTCTTATCTATAGGACTTTGATCATAGGTAATAGTCCAGGTTAAAGTGCAAGCATTAGAACCTTTTACACTCATCACACCTAAATAATTGGTAACAGGAAGTCCATCCAAAGAAGTATATGCAAGAGTCCTTTTTTTCTCACTTATCTTAGTCAGTTTCTCAATACCAATTGAAAGAGTCTTCCCACCAAAAGTCATATCTCTTATAGTCCCTATTTTTTTTTGAGTTGTATCTGGATAAGTGACATAATTTCTAACTATAGTTGGGAAAATTGTTTTGATATTTGTAAAATCAAGTACAATATTCCAAACTTCATTGGCAGTGTTTCCTGATTTACTAGCAGGATATTTACATGTAATGACCAGTTTGACATGTTCTTTTCCTTTATAACTAATCTTCGTCTTGGGTGTAACCATACTTAATTGAATTTTATATTTAATAAAAAAAATAAAAACTGTATAATCTCGATTTATTGGGGTAGGTTTTCTACCCACTCGAAACTTGGCGCTCCCGTTTCATGCTGTGGATTCTCATAAATAGGAATCTGTGCCATTTGATACGCTATCGGAGCCAGACTATGCATTCCATTCATAATAGCAGTATATAACACTCGCGGCTGACCAGTAAGTCCTTCTTCCAGTTGCTTTAACATTAAAGTATAGTTGTAATTAAATTCATTGTTTAGTCTTTGCAATACTGGTGTATATAGAAAATCAATACTAGTGCAATTCGCTTTAATATTACTTACTGAATTATAATCCACAACCATTGGAGCTCCAGTTGGTGGCTCTTTTGGATTATCATCAGGCTTATAATATTGTTCCATGAGAATTTCATTAAACCTAAAAAAATGGGCCACTTCTTCTTGCTGTCCAAAAAAATGACGATCTCCATCTAAAACTGTGACAGCTGAAGCTCCTTCCCCTTGCTCAGTAATAACATCGATGGCCTCAAATGCAGACTTCAAATCTGTGACAATGACTGGAATACCACCGCCTTTCCAATAGTAATTAATATCAACTTGATGCTCTTTATTTCCAATAAAAACTTTACTCTCATCTCCGCCTGCTTCTTCTACAAGGCACTTGAGATCATGTTTAATTTCTTCATAAAAGTCACCAATTGTAAAACCGTGAACATCAAATTCCATATCCTCTTCTGTATTCACCTGTTGCTTTTTACAAGCTTTAGGGTGATTTGCATTCCAATCCCAATCTCCAGGCAGTTCGATTTGTAAAAATGTACATAATGTCTCAGGACATAGTCGGGCTAGATTCACCTCGAACTCTCTTTCTTTAAATACTTTCCCTTCAAAATTTAGCAATAATGGATATTGAGGAATGGTATTTTTATTCAGTTTTGTTTTCCCTCCTATTGCGGTGAGGACATTGGCTGCCAATATCATGTGCAACATCTCCTCCATGAATACACTTCGAATGGTAGAAGAAGCTTCTGGATTGGTTTCAGGCGCAATGCTGAACCATGCCGTGAGATATGGCGGTATGGTAGACAGTTCTAACTCAACTGCTTTTTGTAATTTATTTTGTACTGTTTGAAGTTCCATGATTTGACTATTTTGCATTAAGATGATCTCCAAGTCTTAGTGAAAGCGCTGTCAATGTAATAGTTGGATTTACAGCACCCAATGAAGAAAAGGAAGCATTAGAAAGAACATAAACATTGTCTGTATCAAATATTCTCAGGTTTTTATCTACCACACCTGTTTTAGGCGAATCACTCATTCGAGTTACACATGCTGCATGATCAGCTCTAATAGAATCAGAAGCCAAGCGATAATTTTTTGCTCCCATCTTGTCAAAAATAGGTTCGAGAAGGCTTTGTATACTATCTAAGTGGTTCTGAAAATCCGAATCCTTTACATACTCAACCTTTGTTTCTCGCATTCCAAGGTGATTAATGACATTGGTATTAGAAACTTTATTTGTATACTTTGTAAAGACTTCTATTTGAGTAATCAATTGAACATTTATAGGACCTACAGAAATCTTTTCAATCTCTTCCCTAGAGTATCCAGCTTGCATTGCGTCAGTAATCGATGTGATTTGATTATTAGTGTTTACATCAAAAGTATTACTAAAACTATTCAAATGTACAGTTAAAAATTTCCCCGTCGATTGTTCCTCGGCACTATCAAATTGTCGAGACACCAAGGTTGGAAAATCCATTTCTGGTTGGAGTTTTTGAGGATTATTAGGTACTTCCGCTTCCCAATACACAAAAGGATGTGAAACTAAATTTCTACCAACCAGGTCTAATTCTTTTTGATTCCCTACCCCATTTGTCCAATATTCTGAAGTAGATCTTTGCAAGAGTTTTGCTGCTTCTATAGATCCAGCAGCCACAATTACAGTTTCTGCTTCCACAGTATACTGCTCGTCTGTAAACTTCTTATGATATACTGCTCCTGCTACCCTGCTTCGAGATGCCATTATTAAATGATCTACAACTGCACCTTGGCGAATCTCAAAATTTGGATAATTACTATATTGAAGCATATCATCCAAGAAATTAGAAGCTACATATCGAGCGCCAAAAGGGCAATACTTGCACGTACCAGTTGTCTTACAAGGAGCATGAAGGGATTCTGTGTCCGTAATACCATGCCGAGCTATTGGCATGTGATTGTATTCAATATCAAGTTCATCCATTGCTTTGATAATCGGACCATCTTCAATAGTATAAGGAAAATATGGAAATGGATACGGTCTTGATCGAGGGACAGTATTACTATTAGAATCCCCCGAAACACCAATGTAATGTTCTGCTTGACTGTAATAAGGCTCAAGTTCTTCATAGTCAATCGGCCAATCGATTGTACCTTCTATTCCAGTATTGGAGTACAATCGGAAGTCTTCTGGTTTGAGACGGAATGCCCATCCTCCCCAGTGTACAGTTGATCCGCCATACATCATTGCACGTCCGCCGCTTAATTGTAATGAATTATTTGGAGCAGAGACATTTTCTCCTCCTGCAAAAAGATTAGGATAATTAAGGTCTTCACAAAATTGATAGGGCAAATTACCTGTTACTAAATAATCTTGATACAATGCAAAATCTTTCATCGGCACCTTAATGCCTGCCTCAAGAATCAAGATTGACCGATTAGGGTCTTTTTCTAGTAATCTCTGCGATAGTGCTGCCGCAGCTACCCCTGATCCTATTATCAAAGTATCTACTTTTTCATTTTTCATAATAGCTAATTAGATTGTGCGGTAAGGAGTTTTTCCTTTAATATTTGCTCCAGAAATGTATCCAAGAGAATTGGTAGCTCCAGCAAATTTGAAGCCACCAACAGAAAGTTGAAAAACTATAAATTCATTAGATACTTTATGGCGAGCTCTACCGAGTAATGTGCTTGGTGGATCATCAATAGCTGATTTGTCGGTGAATAATACTTCATAAGCCTTATCCACATCTCCATATTCATAAATAAGCTCTTTCACTATCTCCGATGCATTTTGATATTCATAAACATAAGAGGGATCCAAGCTGATCCGATTATTTACAAAGGCCAAAAACTCTTGCTTATAGTTTTCAGGTTGATCAAGGTTTCTCCAAAATTTGCAGATATGAACAAAGATTTGCCACATATCCTCAAACAAGGCATCAGATATGATCAAATCCTCGCTTTTGGCAGCGTGGTAAACTTTTCTATTATAATTTCGATGTTCCATTACAAAAATATTTTGGGGTTAAACAACACTTTTAAGTGCTTCTTATAAACAATTTGACTAAGCAATGCTGAAGCCAAATGGTAGAAATACTTTTACATCTAAATAGGGTTTTGAATGAACTCACAATAAGCCAAAAAAATCTATTTTGTATCTAATATTACTAATTAGAATACTTGAATACTTCTGCACTTACTACACAGAATTAAATAAGAAGAGGATAGGAAGAATTTTGAGGTTATTAATTTCTATTCTGTCGTAACCGATCTTACCACAACAAAATAGCTACAATAGTTTAAAGTGCAAAATAATTTAGAGGAGATTTCCTTATAGTCGGAATGAAACAATCCTTCGTCCCTAATAATTCGAATATTATGAGTATAGCAAAGATCTTTTGTGTGAATCATCTCTTTGCCATTTATACCATTGCTTTTCATTATCCTTTACTAAAGTACTCGTCAAGTTAAAATACCGCTCACTTGGAGCGGCATACATTTTTTCGGATCCCTCCAGAAAGAAAATCGAGTATTATTGCCCAACAGGAAATCTGAATTCATGCAATAAAGTAGAATGATTGATCTCATCTTTTTAGCTACGCAAAGAAAAATTAAACTTTAGAGTTCAACTCTTACTACCAACTATTTCCTCAGCAATTTCTTCAACATCCCAAACCAAAAACTAGATCCAAAAGATAGAGCCAGCCCCGTCAATCCTATCCCTAAGAAGCCCCAAAAATAATCCATAAACGTCTTTTTATTTTCAAAGAATTTATGAATTCCAATTCCGAATTCAGAAAAATTACCTTCAAGTGTTTTGACACTATTCTCATCCAATATTTGAGTCAGCAGTTCATCAACATTTTTTTTAAGATTCGCACCAGTCAAATTTGAAACATTTATACTGTCTTTTAATGATTGCGCCTTTGATTCGATTGCAGCCTGATTTGCATACAATTGTTTCGAAATAGCAACTTGTTCTCTCCTCAATTCACCATCACTTTTCAGCACATTAAAGAAATTAACGGAATCAAGATTTAATGAAAATGCTAAAATCAAACCAGCTATTCCTAATATCAATTTCATTTTTTGTTTGTACCATTCCCCTACTCTTGACATATAGGAATCGTACAATCCTTCAATTTCTTTTTGCACTTTTTCCATATTTACACCCGACTTCTCTTTGGCTTTATTTACAATGAAGTTCAACGTTTTTTCTAAATCTCCAGGTAATTTACCCTTGACCTCTTCTTTAGTTTTTCCCGTAAACTCCGAATTTTCGGAATGCGTACCCTCGAAAACCAATTCCATCAATGCCTGAGTAAATATATTTGCATCAATATAAGATGGATTTTCACCTTTCTTTTTCTTAAATGCCTGTATCAACTTATGGTTGTATAATTCATCAGCAAGATTGATCGCCGAGTCTTCCGGATCTTGGAAAAAATTATCTAGACTAGTTTTTAGAAAATTACCACGTTTATTGATCCATTGGGCATAAGCTTCTACTAGCGCAGAATTGACAATGCTAAAAATGATGTAAAGTCCAACCATTGATATGGCGATCTGAATAAGTACATGCATGATTTTGGTTTTTTAGTTTAACTTAAATTTGATTAAGGATAATATATGGAGTTAGAATTATATATTGTCAATAGTTAATTCCTGAAATTGCAACCTTTAATAATCGAATAATTTAATCTCTACCAATCCTATATATTTTATAATATTATTTAGCGACAGGTCAAATTAAATTTCATATGCAGTTTGATGTACTGTTAAGGTACATAAATTCAATCGTAAAGAAAAATAAATTGAAAGTCTCCATTTCTATTTTGGAAAATTCCAATAAGATTCAAACCTTAGAAAAATATATTTTCATAGGTTGAAAATAATAATCATCCCATCCTTGTCTATATTGTTCTCCATGATCAGGTAGATTTGTATGTATCAAAGTTATTTCAGTTTGGCCATCCTTTTCACTCAGTAAAATCTCCACTATTGAATCTGGTTCATCGTCTTCAAATTCAGGAGTCCTCCAAGATTGCAAAATCTTTTTATTGGGTTCTAACTTGATATTCTCTCCCTCAATATACCCATCCCAAGCATCAAAACCTGCACCAATTACATTAGAAATATTGGCAGCACCTCCTGTCATTTCAGAATGCTTCTCGCTATCCATCCATGCATTGTAAATTGATTCTGCTGTAGCATCGATTATTGTTTTCAAAGTAAATTCCATAATAAAATTTTAGTTATTCAGATTTAAACTATCGGTTTTAACCTCTCTTACTTTCTCAGTATTTGGGTGAAACGTTTTCCAAGAATGCCAATATTCCTCATAAGCTTGCACTGTAGTTAATTTTGATCCTTCTAAATTCCCCGAAATACATGTTCCTGTCATATCCCAAATTGATTCAGTTTGAGTATCCATCATAGTCACTGAACCAGAATCAAATGTAAAATCCAAAGCCAAAGTGTCTACACGGGTATCCCAAACATGGAAAGATACCGTATCTGGTTCCAAGACCACAAGAACAGGCAAATTACCAACTGAATCTTGCATCACTTTGTTTTCTATTAGAGATAAATAATCAAAGGCCTTTGCCTCTTCCTCATTAGCCACTCCTATAATCCAAGATCTTTCTTGCCACGGATCATATTCTGTCGCCTTTACTTTTCCAAACCTTGAAACAAACTTACTATTATGATCATACTCTTCTATAAAACTAGAATCAGGTTGCAAAATTTGTGTCTCTGGATGCTTCTGAATCCAAGATTCTAATGACATCTGTTCTGAATTCACTTCGTTTAATTTTGCACCCTTCTTTTTACCAGCGATTGCCTCTCCTGTAGCTTGTTGCCACCATGTTGAACTGGTTTTGTCTTCTATTATTGCATTGTACTCTGTCATTCCAACTAATCTAAAAGACTCCAATTTGCCATCTATTATTGGGCTGAATACTCTGCCAGATCGACACCAAATACAATAAGTGACCAATATCGGTTCATCACCCACTCTGTCCGATACTTTGTGATGAAAGGCTAGATAATCCAATGGATACGCTTTTGATTGTCCATTGATCGAGACACCGATTACATCTTCATCAAGAGGTACAATATTGCTTGATACAGGTTCAGTTATTGTAATATTTTGGTCTTGAAAGAGTTTGTCTGCTTTCAATTTAAAATTACTCATGTAGAATATAAAGCAATAAATAAGCAGTGCAATTCCTATAAGAATCTTAGGATAAAGTTTACGTTTCTTAAAAATGCCAACTGCCGCCCAACCAATAATCCCCAATAGCAAAATTCTTAAATAAAGAATATTCATTGTTAAAAAATGGGCGAGTCCTGCTGTGTTTTCCATTTCCTGAGTAAAGCCTAAAGGACCAATTAAGAGTAGATTTGCCAACTCAAATAAAATCAGTAAAAGTATAGCCAAGGTAAATATAATGGATCGCCAATTCTTCTGAATCATGATAACTATTTGTGACTTTTTTAAAAATCAATTCAACAATTTGAGGAATGAATCTAAAAATAGAAAAGCAATCGTTAAACTATAGTAAAATCTACCTAATTTAAATTTCAATCTAAGATATCTTTGGATTTACTAGACTCCGACAGTACCAATCAACTTTGATAAATCTGGAGTGAGAGCTCCTGCTTCATCTTCGATAGTGATAGCATAAGTACCTGTGCCTTCTTCAAAATCAACTGGTACAATGAAATTACTAGAATCTTTAAATACAGTTAAAGGAATAGGATCTTCTCCAGGCTTAAGTGACCACAATTGAAAAGCTTGATTAGCAGCTATGGCTGGGAGGTTCTGTATCTGTATATAATTTCTCTTCTGAACTGGATTAAAGTGAAATAGCAACTGTGTTTCTAGATATCCAGCAGTTGGTGTCATATTCAATACACGATTTTCCTTTGCATTGAGTTGGTTGAATATATCTAACGTTTCTTGCTGAGATTTTGTTATAGAATCACATACCAGTTTATAGGTATTAAATTCCTTGGTTTGTGTTTTATATTTCGCATTCATATTCCAGAAGAAATACACTGCTGAGATTGCACTAATTGCTAATAAGCCTGCTATAGTCTTCCAAATATTACCATAGCCTCCCTCAATATCTTTGGGCTTGTCTTCATTTTCTCCTCCTTTAGCAGTTTTTGAATCGTCCATAATTGACTTAACCAATTCATCTTCTAAAGACGCCCTTGGCTTTACTGACTTTTCTGTAGCAAGAGCTTGAAGCGCATTTTGAATTTCAAAGTAATCTTGTTGGAGTTCAGGAAATTGGATTAGATATCCTTCTACCTCCTGAACTTCTTGTTCAGAAAGCACACCCATAGCATATTGCTCGAGCAGCCCGGATTCTCTAATTTCCATTATATTCACGATAATAAAAGTTTTACAATTATTATTAATATTATAACTCCTCCAAAAAAGAGTTTATTTTCTTTCTTTAATTTCTCTCTTAGCAAATCAATTGCTTTTTTACTCCTTGTTTTTATAGTACCCAATGGCAAATCAAGTTTTTTAGAAAGTTCGCTTTGGCTATATCCTTGTAAATAAAGATAATCTAGCACTATGCTATACTTTTCATCTATACCATCTAGTAGACTTTTGACATCTATCTTATCGGTATCTATGTATTCTGTGTCTGTCTTATGTACGATTGGATCAATAGTTTCGGTTTTAGTTTCCTTTTGAAAAGATTTTAGCCTCGAAATATCGATGGCAGTATTCTTCACTATTTTAGCCATCCATGTAAAGAGTGTAGATTTTTTAGAATCAAAACTATCGATACTACTCCAAATCTTCATAAAGGATTGTTGTAAAGCATCTTCCGCAAATGGTTCACTATTCAAAATCCTAAAAGCCATACCAAAAAGTACATCAGAATAATTCGCATACAAAAGCCTAAGGCCGTCTTCTTGCCTTCCTTTTATTTTTGATATTATTTCTTGATTTATAGTCAATCTAGTAAGTTAAATTCTAGGAATTGAGGTTTAAAAGTTCCAATATATAAAAAATTTATTGGCTAAAAGATGAGAATAATCTTACTGTCATTTGGCAGTCAAGCTTAATGAAGCTATTTTCGCCATCATTTTTACTTAGTCACTTAATGAAAATCGATCGTTCCAAGTTTATTGCATTTATTATTACAGCTGCCATTTTTGGTGGAGCGGTTGGTTATATCTTTGGTTTCCCAAAAAATACCCCATCTATAGAAGAAATAAAAGCTTGGTTTTCAAAAGGTGAGGATCCAAATACCAAAAAGACTAATAGAGCTCCTTCCGTCAAGTCAAGTGGTGCAGTTGGGAAGGTAATTGATAATTTTAATGGAGTGGATATCTACTATAATGGAAGAGTTGCCAATATTCAAGGGAGAAGTGTAACATCAGATGGTTATAATTTGGGACTTAGATATCAATGTGTGGAATTTGTCAAACGATACTATTATGAATATTACAATCATAAGATGCCAGACAGTTATGGCAATGCTAAAGATTTTCACAGTTATGCCATTGAAGATGGACAAATAAACCCAGCAAGAAATCTGCGACAATTCTCAAATCCAAGTAAATCAAAGCCAAAAATCGGTGATTTGCTCATATTCGGCCCTACTCCGTACAATAAATTTGGACATGTAGGGATAATTTCAAAAGTCGAAAGAGATAGACTTCAGATTGCTCAACAAAATCCAGGGAGCAATAATCCAAGCAGACAATGGTTTAATCTCGAAAGAAGAGACCCTGGACACTACATCAATCATCAATATGTCCTAGGCTGGCTAAGAAGGTCGTAATTCTTACTATATAAAATGTTTCTATTTAATATACAATCCAAAGGGATGACATTCTTACAACGTTGGATGCAATCCAAATCTATCAACACTATACCAAAAATCCTGTAGGGATGAAACTATCATCATTGTCATCTCGACCGAAGTGGAAATACGCGTCAACCTAACATATTAATATATAATTATTTCATATGTGTAAATCATACATTTCCTTTACAAATTGTAAGTTAATAATGAAGTATACTCTTTCAAACATATATGGTCGCTCGCCACGACTGGCTTTCATTTTCTGCTTGATCAGAAAACGAAACAAAAGAATCAAGCCGCTAAAAATGCTATACTGCGAATGCTGCTCCCGCCACCCACAGTTTAGCGGCAATGCCATGCTCTTTTTAAAGTTGTGTCTTCGACATGAAAATAACTACCCGAAACCTATACCGCATGTTTACAGTTGTTTATATATTGTATAATAAAATATATTAACTTATTAGGTTGACGCCTATGCGAAGTGGAGAGATCGAGAATGATAACTAAACCCATAATTTCGACCTTGTGGAGAAATCTATCAATTCAATAACTACAACTTCTAATGCTGATGACCATGCTTCAACACAAAAGGAGTTTCTTTAATATCCAATTTCAAATAATCAGTCTCCCCTTCCTCAATGACAATATGCTGTTTGACAGATACATTATCAAATGATGAAGTAGTCATTTCATCATTAGGCCATAGAATCTCTAGCTTATCAATCTTCTTGGCTTGACCGACTCCTAATTCAGCTAATAAACTATTGCCCCCAAAACTAGCATCATAGCCAACATTGTGGTAAATTTTCCGCTCTACATCATTTTCTGTGATTGTCAGAATAATTTTTGCTCCGATAGCAGAAGTATTTGACTTGGTTCCAATTAATCTAATATTGATCCAATTGTTTTTATTTCCAATTGGGTTTTCGTACAAAAGATTCGAGTATATATCTCCCTCGTATGCTCCTCCCATTACAGTATAAATATCCTGATCTCCATCCATATCAAAGTCACCAAAACCTACAGCATGTCCTTTCTGAATATGACCAAATCCTGAAGAATAAGTGATGTCTTCAAAAGATTTACCGCCTTGATTCAAATACATCTTATTCGGAACAATAGAATAATAATTAGGATTGCCTGATGCCAAATAAAAGTCTAGATATCCATCATTATTAAGATCCCCAAAATTACATCCCATTGTAGTCACAGGTTCATCTAGACCAACTCTCAAAGACACTTCGGCAAAACGGCCCTTTCCAAGATTTTTGTACAAATGAGGTCTATTTTTATTAAACTTATTTTGAGTATAGTCCATCATCAGAGCAGCAGGCGAAACCTCAAATGTAGAATATCCAGAAACAAATATATCGTCCTTTCCATCATTATTATAATCAAACATCCATGTAGAAAAACTGAATTTGGGATTCTCCAATCCAGTAATATTTGTCAATTGTCCAAACCTTGTTTTTCCATCTTCTGACTTATTAATCATCAAGATATTTTTTCCAAAGAAATTAGACAGGTAAATATCAGGATATCTATCATTATTAATATCACCAACCGCTACACCTTTGAAATAAGCAGCTATTGACAATCCAGATTCCACTATTTCATCTACAAAAGTTCCGTCCCCTTGATTTATAAACAATTCACAATCATTGATACCATTCGGTGTAGATTCATTAGCTATAAAAATATCAAGCCATCCATCCAAATTAAAATCTGCCCAAACCGCAGTCTGAGTAGGATGCAGAGAGAATAGTCCAGATTCTATAGTTACATCCGTAAAAGTACCATCACCATTATTTCGAATAAGGGAATTGGGAAGTTTACCTTGAGTATCAAACCAAGCGCCTCTAAGAATTATAAAATCAACATTCCCATCATTGTTAAAATCTCCATGTCGCAAATTCAATCCACCACAAACTCCAACTAATCCTGTACCATTCGTTTTGTCTATAAAACCTCCCTTTTTATCATTTTCAAAATATTTAATTTGATGATCAAGACCCCATGATGAAGCTATAATATCTAAATATCCGTCATTATTAAAATCATCCACACATGTACCACCAGAAAGTTGATTGACACCTACTCCCAAGCCAGATGCAATATCTTTAAACTTTGGAAATTTCGAATCAGAATTAAAATATGATTCAGGAATTCTATATTTCTCAGGGACTTTTGAAGGATAAGATCCTAAGGTCATGTGGGCAATATTAAGCAGATATTGGGTTTCTCTATCAGAAGGGTTCTGTTTCAAAAGTTCATTCAGAATTACAATAGTTTTTTCTGCTCCTTCTCGCAGCTTATGTTGGGCCTTTTTGCTTATCGGAATAATACAAGATTCATCATTGTGATTCTTAAGACAGTTTTCCTGTTCTGCTTTCCGCATGTAAGCAATAGCCAATTGCTTCTTTAATGTATATGTGAATTTCTGAGATTGTACGTCAAGAGCATTCACCAACTGCAAAAGAATAGACTCGATAATCTTAATGCTGCCATCAGTTTGTCCAACATTCAGTAGAGAGGTAGCCTTTTTTAATTGTAGTTCTATTTTTTTACTTCCAGATGCTTTTGATATCTCTTGATCAATATTTTTTAGGTTTCTCGAACTGATATAATTAGATACTTCTATAGGGTCTAGTTCGGATACTATCTGATTTAATCTAGTTATCATCTCTACTGTAGATAAGTCAGGAATTTTCAAAGGTATCTCGACAACATTACCCTGAGGTCCATGATCCATATCAAGATGCTGCTCATGATTATCATTTTTACAATGAATACATAAAATGGAAACACTAAAAAAAACGATAGCTAATTTGTACCTCATTTATTCTCAAAATTAGTCTCAAAATTACATTTAAATTCTTACAATATTGGTCAGAAAAAAAACAAAAACAAAGGAGATAGCAAGCGATTCAATACTTACTTATAACTATTTTGACTATTTTCGCGCGTCTCTTGAGATACATTCAGGAGTGACTTACTTTTACCTAAACTAAAATGTTAATGAAAAAAATAAAATTGATTTGGCTGATTGCACTTGTTTTAGGTGCATTCAATATTTCAGCTCAAAATGACACTCCTGACCCATTTGATTATGGAAAGATGTGGACATTTGAAAATCCACCTAAAGAATGGTTCAAAGAGGCATACAATTTCACGCCTGAAGACAAATGGTTTGATGATGTGCGTAAATCTTCACTTAGATTTGCGACGTGGTGTAGTGCTTCATTTGTATCTCCTTCTGGATTGATAATGACCAATCACCATTGTTCAAGAGACGTAGTAGGTGCATTGCAGAAAGACGGTGAAAACTTTGACAAACAAGGGTTCTATGCAGCTAATCAATCTGATGAAAGAAAAGCTGAGGGCCTCTTTGTTGAGCAATTGATTCTGATAGCAGACATTACAGAAGCTGTCAAGGCAAAAACTATGAATGCCGAAAATGATGCAAATGCAATGGAAATGCAACAATCTGCTCTAAAAATGATAGAGGAAGAATACGCTGCAAAAGAAGAATGGAGCGGTCTGAGGCTACAAACAGTAACTTATTATAGTGGTGGTAAATTCTCACTTTATGGTTATAAGAGATTTAGTGATATTAGATTAGTACTGTTGCCTGAAGTAGATCTTGGGTTCTTTGGTGGTGATCCAGACAACTTTACTTATCCTAGGTACAATTTGGATTGTACCTTCTGGAGAGCATATGATGAGGATGGTAAACCATTAAATACATCTGAACATTACTTTAAATTTAATGCAGATGGTGCTGCTGAAGGGGAGCCAGTTTTTGTTGTAGGTAATCCTGGACGTACAGAGCGATACAGAACTGTAGCTCAACTTGAATACGACAGAGATTACAGATATCCTATGACGCATAGATTTCTTAAAAATAGAAATGATATGATGGTTGCAGAATATAACGAAATGAAAAAAGATCCTGCGAAGGAATTCGAAGCTCAGTCTCTTCTTAATACCATTGCTTCTGTAGCGAATGGAATGAAAGCATACGGTGGCATCATCAAAGGTCTAAATGATCCTGAATTATTTGGAAGAAAGGTTGATATGGAGAATTATATCAAATCAAAATCTCCAGGAATTACATACTGGGATGATTTGGATAATGCTTATGGTGAGTTAAATTCACACGCATGGGCAATAACACATTTAAGTCCAAGTGGTCTAAGAGGTAATATTTTCCTAATGATGCACCAATTATTCAACTATGATCAAATGGTCAAAGCTGAAACTGGAGACGAAAAAGAGGAGAATCCAGAAAAGACTAAGATTAAAGAAGCGATTTTACAAATGGCTCCTACTGTATCTGACCCAAAAGAAATTGCTAAGTTCAAACTTCTTTTAAGTGAGATTCAGTCAGACATCTATAAAGGTGACATGACACTAAATAAAGTTTTGAAAGGACAAAGCATAGATGATTATGTAGCAATGCTGATAGACAAAACTAGATTCAAAGACGCCAAGAAAACTGAAAAGTGCTTAAAAGGTGATAAAATCAAAAAGGACAAAGATCCTATGTTACTAGCAGCTCGAGTTTTTGTACCTAGGTACTTTGAAGCTGCAACAACTTTCCAATCTTCTACTCCAGCAAGGAAGTCTTTAGAGACGAAGATTGCCAATCAAGTTTTCAATGTATTTGGTGACAATCTGCCTCCCGATGCAACATTTACATGTAGAATATCTGATGGTGTAATAAAGTCGTATGATTACAATGGAACAACTGCACCAGTGAGAACTACTTACTTTGGTTTGTATGATAGACATTATTCTAATGGCGAAGTTTTCCCTTGGTCTCTTCCTAAAAGATGGTTAGATAATCCCTCTATGGAGTTGATGAAATCTCCATTAAATACTGTCTCAACCAATGACATCATTGGAGGAAATTCTGGTAGTCCATTAATCAATAGAAACAGAGAAGCAGTAGGACTTATCTTCGATGGAAATATTGAATCTCTGCCAGGTAACTTTATTTTTGATCCTGAATTAAATAGAACTGTAAGTGTTCATGCTGGTGGTATTATTGCTGCTATGAAGTATGTGTACAAAGCGGATAGAATTGTAAAAGAATTGAGTGGGAACTAGTAAAGATTAGAAAGATTATTAATTGGAAAGATTGGAGAGATTATGCATTTGTTGTAGAATTTCTCCAATCTTTTTTATTGAAGTGATTTAATAACATATTGTTAATTCCTTTGCATGTCATTGATTCTCAACTTATCACAATTTTTTCGTCGCGTAGCTTTGGCTATGCTCCTTTAAAATCGTTATAATTTGAGAACCAAG
>Ga0256847_1000654_pt1 | contig 20773 bp, 16 predicted proteins | sample TeddybearmetaG_FD_189099 | JGI IMG/M metagenome (GOLD analysis project Ga0256847, IMG submission 189099) | Hydrothermal vent microbial communities from East Pacific Rise, Pacific Ocean - Teddybear | ecosystem: Environmental > Aquatic > Marine > Hydrothermal vents | place: Pacific Ocean: East... | reverse complement strand
AACGGGCACCACTTTATTTAGTGGTAAATCTACGCTTAAGAGTATCGACTTTTCGATTTCAGGTGATACAGGTTTCGAATTGAGCGGCGGAAATGTGATGATAGCAACTGGTGTTGATCTTCGCCGCGAGGATTTCGGTTTTAACGGTGATAGGCGTGAAAATACGCGTCGGATTGATGCTGCACCTTTTGACGAGTCTAATATATTAGACAACGTTTCTAGAGATGTAACCGCGATTTATGGCGAGGCATTATTACCTATCATAGACACTTTGGAAGTGACTCTAGCCTTACGACACGATAGATATGACGGTTTTGGTGGCACAACCAATCCGAAAATCTCTTTTAAGTTCAATCCCATTGATGAAGTATTGTTCCGAGGAGCTTATAACACTGGTTTCCGTGTACCGTCATTCAATCAATTGTTTTCTGGCGTCAGAGCAGAAGATTTTACCGGGCAAGATTTGACCGACCCATTAACTTGTACAACAGGTGTTGTTGATGAGGCCGATCCAAATTGTCAGCGAATTAATCCTAATATAATTCAGGGCGGTAGACCCGATCTAGGACCAGAAGAGTCTGTACAGGCTAGCTTAGGTGTTGTGTTGGCTCCAATGGAAAATCTAAACGTTAGTATAGATTGGTGGTCTATTAAGAAAGAAGGAACTATACAACTACCTGGCCTGCAAACACTGGTTGATAATTTCGAGGTATTTGAAGATAACTTTATCCGCGACGAAAACCAAAGATTGATTGCTGTTGACAACCGTTGGGTGAACGCCGGTGAACGCAAGACTTCCGGTGTTGAAATGGATTTAAACGCTAAGGGCGATATTTTTGAAGGCACTTGGGATTATAACTTGAACGTAAGTTACCTTATTGAGGACAAAAAACGCATCCGAACTAATCTTCCATTTGAAGATGATGAAGTGGGTATACATACGCGCAGAAACATTCCTTTAGAATGGAAATTCACTAATCGACTGGGTTATACACAAGGCGATTGGAGACACAGCGTTACTCATATCTACCGAGATAGCTATTTAGATGAAGTTCCACCGGGAGTTGCTGCAGGCGTTATTACTCCAGTGAACTACGATCCAATGGTTAGTTCTTACAACGTCTTTAATTATAGTGTGACTTACTCAGGTATTGAGAATGTGGTTGCTACTTTTGGTATAAAGAATGTACTTGATACGGATCCTCCGTTCACTGCACATCAAAATGACTTTTCACCTGGCGCCGCATTCGATCCTCGAGTTGCTGACCCAAGAGGAAGAGCCTTTACTTTATACCTTGCGTATAATTTCTTCTAGCAGTTGATAGGCAGTTGGCCATCGGGTAGCGGACTTCCCGGCTATTTGATGGCTTCTGCTAAAAATTATTAGTTAGTATAAACTTGCCCCGTTAGGGGCTTTTTTATGTGCCTCGTTCTAATAAAACGAGAGCGTAAGTTAATCCTAATGCAGTAACAATGTTATTTTGTTACTCTAAGTTAAGCTAGCAAACTTGGTTCTGATTAAATGTCATTAGATGAAAAAATAGGCTCGAAATTGGACTCCATTAATAACGCTATCAACAGCATTATTATTGTTGGCGGCGGGTCAGCCGGCTGGATGACAGCGGCTGCTTTTTCTAAGATACTTGGCTGCCAAAACTACGATATTAAAGTAATTGAGTCAGAAGCGATTGGAACTGTTTCGGTCGGAGAGGCGACTATTCCACAAATACGAAACTTTAATTCAATGCTGGGGCTAGATGAAAACGATTTTCTTAAACACACTCGTGGAACTTTCAAACTGGGTATTGAGTTTGTAGATTGGAAGAAGGTAGATCACGCTTACATGCATCCCTTTGGACCTTATGGCACCAATATGAACGGTGTACATTTTCATCATTTCTGGCTAAAAAATAATCAGAGAAAATCATATAAAGGTATTTTACAAAAAGATAAATACCAAGATGATTTACTCGAATACTGTCTTGAAGGATATGCAGCTAAACTAAATAAATTTTCTCGGCCGTTAAATGCTCCGAACACGCCTTTATCAACCATCAACTATGCGTTTCATTTCGATGCAACTTTATATGCAAAGTATTTACGTGGGTTTGCTGAAAAGCGGGGAGTGAAAAGAATTGAAGGAATAGTAGACAAAGTTAATACCAGTGCGGAAAATGGTTTCATCGAATCTGTTCGACTACAAGATGGTGACTCTATTACTGGGGATCTATTTATCGATTGTACTGGATTTAAAGGACTGCTGATAGAGCAAACGCTACATAGTGGTTTTGATGATTGGAGCCATTGGTTGCCTTGTAATAGTGCTGTTGCCCAAGCGAGTGAATCTATTGACGAAATAAAACCTTACACAATTTCGAAAGCACATGGTTCTGGCTGGCAATGGCAAATCCCATTACAAAGTCGGGTTGGCAATGGTTGTGTTTATTCTGATGTACATCTTAGCCAAGACGAAGCAATTTCACACTTGCAAAATAATATGCCAAGCAAGCCTATTGGCGAACCTAGACATTTAAAATGGTGTAATGGCAAAAGAAAATCGCCTTGGATTAAAAACTGTGTCGCTATCGGACTTTCTGCAGGATTTTTGGAGCCACTAGAATCTACTGGTTTGCAGCTAATTCAGGCATCAATTGATCGATTGTTAAGTCTCTTTCCTAACAAGAATTTTCACCAAGCAGATATCGATGCTTTTAATCGCTATGCTGAAGCAGAGATAGAACAGATCAGAGATTTTATTATCGTGCATTATAAGCAAACTGAAAGAACCGATAGCCCTTTTTGGAAATATTGTCAAAATATGGAGATACCTAATTCTCTACAATGTAAACTCGATTTATATTCGAGTAGCGGTAGAATTATTCGAGAAAACAGCGAGTTGTTTAGCGAAATCAGTTGGCTTTCTGTACTTAATGGACAGGGCGTAGTACCTAAATCATACCACCCGCTAGTGAACAAAGCCTCTGCACAACAAATCGATGGGCAACTGAATAAAATGAAAGATATCATTAAGCAATGTGCAGCAAGTTTACCCATGCATAAAGATTATATATCAAAAAACTGCGGGATGAATTAATGGCTCTCATCGGTGTTAGCTTGCTCTCATGCATTCTTTCTTTGCATAGAATTAACACTTGCTGATGCCACCAAACCAATCCCGAACAAAACCTAAGATACTACTTCTTTCCGGATACGATGCCGCAAGTCATAGGCATTGGCGCAATATTCTAGAAAAAAACTTAACCGGGTATCATTGGACGCAAATTGCCTTACCCGATCGACATTTTTATTGGCGGGTTAGAGGCAATAGTCTGAGCTTTGCATTCGAACACAGAGATATTTTAAATCAGAATTATGATTGCCTAATCGTAACGTCCATGGTGGATTTATCGACCCTACGTGGTTTGGTCCCCAAGCTAGCAAATCTTCCAACACTAGTTTATGTCCATGAAAACCAATTTGCTTACCCTGCGTCTACAAAAGGTGCGGAGAATAGTAATTTAATTCACGCCCAGCTGACCTCAATCTATACACTATTATGTGGGGATAGTATTTTATTTAATTCTGAGTACAATAAACAGACTTTCTTTGATGGAGCAAATAAATTACTTAACAAAATGCCAGATTTGGTTCCCAAAGACTTACTCTCTAACTCGCTCAAAGAATCTATCGTACTACCAGTGCCTATCGAGAATGTTTTTTATTTCCATTCACAATCAAATCTAGTTACCACAAAACGCGCGAATGAGAAAATTCAAATATTGTGGAATCATCGATGGGAGTTTGATAAGCAACCTGAAGTATTTTTTGATGCTTTAAGAAAACTTAAACGCGAAAGTATGGGGTTTAAGTTGAACATCATTGGTCAAAGCTTTAGAAAGTCTCCGAAATGTTTTAAACTTGCCAAAATAGAATTTGAAAAAGAGATTGTAAATTGGGGGTTTAAAGAACGATCAGACTATCTAGCGATTCTAAGACAATCAGACATTGTTGTTTCTGCATCGCTTCACGATTTTCAAGGGCTCAGTATGTTAGAAGCGATAGCGAGTGGATGCCTTCCTATCGCGCCTGATCGAGTAGCTTACCCAGAGTACATTAATAAACAACAACTTTACTCAGTTGGAAGTTTTAAAGAAGTAGGCAATCAATCATGCCATCATGAAGTCGCATCGCTTTCTTTAAAACTCATGGAAGCTATAAACGCTTTAACCGGAGAATCTAACTTCGAGAAGGACGCTATTGCCCAAGAAAAATGCGATAGACAAGTCGCTAATAAAATGAACCGTTATAATGAAACATACTTAACAAGTGTTTATCGTGAGGAAATTGAGAAATTGTTATCCTAAGAGTGTAAACAGTAGAAAGAAAAGAACCCTAAGAAAATGAATACATGACCGAGACAAATTATAGAGCCGCAAAATATTGGTTGATTCATGTTGCTTTGAAAATAATCGCATGGATTGCTAGATTGCCTGTTGGATTTAGGATAAAGATTGGCAATAGTATAGGTTGGTTATTCGTTAACATCGCTAAAAGAAGAAAGCGAATTGCCAATATCAATATAGATAAGTGTTTTCCAGAGCTGGACCAGCAGCAAAAAAAAGTTCTCCTAAGGGAAAATATGCAAGCTACAGGGAGAGGAATAGTCGAAATAGCGAGTTGTTGGTTCACCTCTTTAAAAACGCAAAAAGCACAATCAACTCTAGTTGGCAGGGAACACTTAGAGGTAGCTTTGGCGAAAGGGAAAGGCGTTATCCTGCTAAGTTTTCACTTAACTACATTAGAAATCGGTGGTTGTATACTCGGTAAATATTTTGATTTTTTAGCGATGTATAAGCCTGACAAAAATCTTCTGGTTGATAAAGCAATGAGAGATGGGCGGTTAAATCATTTACACGGCCTGATTGATCGCAATGATTTAAGGGGAACAGTACGAGCCTTAAAAAGTAATCAAATAATCTGGTATGCGACCGACCAAAACTATGGGGGCAAAAGTTGTGTTTTTGTACCATTTTTTGGCATTGATACCGCCACCATTACATCGACCACCAAATTGTGTAAATTGACAGGTGCAGCGGTAGTGCCTTTTACCCAAAAAAGGAATGAGCAAGCTGATAGTTACGAGCTTGAGCTTTATCCTGCGTTTGAGAATTTTCCCGGGGAAAGTGAAACTTCTGATGCAGAACGAATTAATCGTTTTCTTGAGTCTTATCTCAGACAAAACCCCGCTGACTATATGTGGTTACACCAACGTTTTAGGAATCGACCACAAGGCGAGCAACCCTTTTATTAGCATCAAGTCGGTAAATAACCCCAGCTCGGGATAAGAGCAACCATCCAGCATCAGTATTTTAGCGGCTCTCTGCGTTAAGATTACTTTTAATAGCTAGTTATTAATGCGTAATCTTGCTTTGATAGCCACTAAAATACTAACTACTGGCTCTCGAGGCCTTGATTTACCGATTGTAATGGGGATTACTGGCTACTCTTATCCCGGGCTGAGGTTAAATAACGAAATGACCATAATTCATGGCTAATATTAAACAATTTGGCGGTAAAATAGGGTACAATTCGCGCCTTTCGGGATCTTGAGATCCTAACAATTTAACCCTTTGGGTTCCGTTTTATTCATGTCGTACACTGACTACATTAGAAATTTCTCTATCATCGCCCATATTGACCATGGTAAGTCGACTCTTTCCGATCGATTAATTCAAACTTGTGGCGGTCTTACGGAACGCGAAATGTCTGCGCAAGTGCTCGATTCTATGGATATCGAGAAAGAACGCGGCATTACCATCAAAGCTCAAAGCGTGACCTTAACCTACCAAGCAAAAGATGGCCATGACTACCAACTTAACTTTATCGATACACCAGGACATGTTGATTTTTCTTATGAAGTTTCACGTTCTTTAGCGGCTTGCGAAGGTGCTTTACTAGTTGTTGATGCAGGGCAGGGAGTAGAAGCGCAAACTTTAGCTAATTGTTATACCGCAATTGAGCAGGACCTGGAAGTTATTCCGGTGCTCAACAAAATAGATTTACCGCAAGCGGATCCTGATCGTGTTGCGCAAGAGATTGAAGATATCATTGGTCTAGAGGCAATGGATGCAGTTCAATGTAGCGCTAAAACTGGCGAAGGTATTGAAGAGCTCTTAGAGGATTTAGTGGATAAAATACCTGCTCCGGAAGGCGATCCTCATGCGCCCTTGCAGGCGCTAATCATAGACTCCTGGTTTGATAATTATCTAGGTGTTGTATCGCTAGTTAGAGTTGTTCATGGAACACTTAAAAAAGGCGATAAGATGCAAGCAATGACTATTGGTAAGCAGCATCTAGTTGATTTTGTTGGAATATTTACTCCTAAGCGGAAAGATTTGACAGAGCTGAAGGCGGGTGAGGTTGGTTATGTTATTGCCGGAATAAAAGATATTAACGGTGCGCCTGTCGGTGACACGATCACTCATATTAAAGACGGTGCAGATAAGGCTTTAGAAGGGTTCAAAAAAATTAAACCTCAGGTATACGCGGGACTTTTCCCAATATCTTCCGATGATTATGAGTCGTTTCGAGATGCGCTCAACAAATTAAGTCTCAACGATGCTTCTCTATTTTTTGAGCCAGAAAATTCTCAAGCATTAGGTTTTGGTTTTAGATGTGGTTTTCTTGGATTGTTACATATGGAAATCATTCAGGAAAGACTTGAAAGGGAATATGACTTAGACTTAATCACTACTGCGCCGACTGTTGTATACGAAATATTATCGACTAAAGATGAGTTAATTTATGTCGACAATCCTGCAAAATTGCCTGACGCGAGCCATATTCAAGAGTTGAGGGAACCAATAGCCGAAGTTAATATATTGGTTCCTCAACAGCACTTAGGAAATGTTATCACTCTTTGTGTTCAGAGGCGTGGCGTACAGAAAAAAATGGAATATATGGGTGCGCAAGTGTCTTTAACCTACGAAATACCCCTAAATGAGGTGGTATTAGACTTTTTCGATAGAATTAAGTCAGTGAGTAGAGGTTATGCCTCATTAGACTACGGATTTAGCCATTTTCAGGAAGCCGATCTAATCAAACTGAATGTACTGATTAATGGAGAAATGGTAGATGCACTAGCGATTATTGTGCATCGCGATCAGGCTAAGTACCGTGGCCGTGATTTGGTGGATAAAATGAAGGAACTAATACCGAGACAAATGTTCGAAGTAGCCATTCAGGCCGCGATTGGCACCCATGTCGTATCTAGAGCCACAGTAAAAGCATTGCGTAAAAACGTGACGGCTAAATGCTACGGAGGAGATATCTCAAGAAAGCGAAAATTGCTCGAAAAACAAAAAGCAGGTAAAAAGCGAATGAAAAGTGTCGGCAGGGTCGATATTCCTCAAGAAGCATTTTTGGCTGTTTTGAAAATTAATGATTAGACGTTACTATTTAGCATAACTAAATAGTAATACGACAAGCTCAAAGATTTAGTGTCATTGCGAGGAGGTACGACGCGGCAATCTGCTAAACACTGAGTAATACTAAAACTAGTATTAATGTGCCAAACTGTTGGAGATTGCCGCCTCGCAAGCGTCTCGCAATGACCGTGTGCATTAAGCTGAATAGATACGATAAATTAAACATTTATAGGATAGTCAATGAGTAGTGAGTACGGAATAATATTAGTCGTCTTAATGTTTTTATCAGGCATTATTTGGTTGGTTGATGCTTTGACTGCGGGTAAACAACGAAAACAAGCAGTAGAAAAGCTCAATGAAACAATGCTAAGACCGACTCAAGAGGCGATTGATTCGGTTGCTAGAGAGCCTATACTGGTTGACTATGCTCGATCATTCTTTCCGATTTTATTTTTTATTGTAGTTCTTCGCTCGTTCTTATGGGAACCTTTCCAAATCCCATCAGCCTCAATGAAACCGACTTTGACCGAAGGCGATTTTATTCTAGTTAATAAATTTGATTACGGTTTGCGCCTACCCATTAACTCAAAAAAGATCATAAATATTGGTCTGCCCGAAAGAGGTGATGTAGCCGTGTTTCGAGCACCAGACACTGGCGAAGACTACATTAAAAGAGTGGTGGGTCTGCCTGGAGACCGAGTGGTCTATACGCGAGAAAAAGAGCTATATATTTTACCTTTTTGTGTACCGGGGCTCCCTAAGGCTGAGTGCCCGCAAAATATGCATATACGCAAAACGCCTATCCCAGGTCCTGGGTATATTGATAAAAGCCCAAATTCGAATTTTGGTTTGATAAATATTGAATTTACGGAATATTTAGACGGTGTTGAACACGGTATTTTAAATAATCCAGATCGCAGGCATCGAAGTCATAGGGGCGTCTATGAGGATCTAGTGTTTCTGGTACCTCAAGGTAAATATTTTGTGCTCGGTGACAATCGTGACAACAGTACCGATGGTCGCTATTGGGATACTACTAATTATGTTCCTGAAGAGAGTCTGGTTGGTCACGCGGTCAGTATTTGGATGCATTTTGAGTTTGGTTGGAGCGGTGACGATTTTTACGGCTTTCCTCTAGGTTGGATACCAACAGGTGTTGATTTCTCTCGTGTTGGAGCTATAAAGTAAATTAGAGATTGCTTCCCGAGCTACTTTGTTTCGTTAACTGTTTGATTTTGCCGTGGAAAATAACGGAAAAATCGCAAACTATTTTTAGCGAGAACCTGGCTTCACAGTACAGCTTAAGGTAGAAACATTATAACTATGCTAAAATGTTATGGTGTTGAATTACAAGTGCTTTTAAAGAGGTTTTCATGAATTACAAATATCAAGAAGGCGCAACCATGTGGGGTTGGATGTCAGTTGTTGGCATGATCGGTTTTATTGCCATGCTCGCCTTTAAAGTTGTTCCTATTTATGTTGAACATCGTATCGTTCGTTCAGCCCTACAAGATGTCGTAGACAGTAGAGAATTTTCCAATATGACTAATAAAAGCATTGTTAGAGCTATACAAAGTCGACTCACTATTAATAATGTCAGATCGATCAAACATGATTCATTTAAAGCTGCGCGTGATCGTACCGGTGAGAAATATATCCTGGTGAGTTATGAGCAAAAGGTGTCTATTATGAGTAACCTGTCAGCCATAGTGGAGTTTGACGAAGAAATAAGAAAAAGCCAATAGCGACATGCTTAAACAAGAAAAACTGACCCTACTCCAAGATAGAGTCAGCTATCATTTTCGTGATCAATCTCTACTCTCACAAGCATTAACGCATCGCAGCGCACACCATAAACATAACGAACGGTTGGAGTTCTTGGGTGATGCTGTTCTCGGTTCGGTTATCGCAAATCAACTTTATGAACAATTCCCAAAAGCCGATGAAGGACAACTGAGTCGGTTAAGAGCCTTCTTAGTTAAAGAAAAGGCGTTGGCTGAACTAGCCAATGAACTCTCTTTTAGTGAATTTCTCATCTTGGGCAGTGGAGAGTTAAAAAGTGGTGGTTTTAGAAGAGAATCAATATTATCCGATACGTTTGAAGCTATCATCGGCGCTGTACTTTTAGATGCTGACTATTCAACTGCAAAAAAGTATATTCTTAACCTTTATCAGCAAAAGCTTGCAAATATTTCACTTGAAAAGGCTAAAAAAGATCCTAAGACTCGATTACAAGAATGGCTTCAAGCACGTGGGCATGACACACCAAAATATAAAGTAGCACGCTCCAAAGGAAAAGATCACGCAAAACTCTACTGGGTGAGCTGTGAAATAGATTATAAAAACATTATAGTTGAAGGGCAAGGTGCAAGTCGCCGCAAAGCGGAGCAGGAAGCCGCAACAAATGCAATTCAAAACATAGAAAAAATAAGCGAAAGTCAATGACTGCAAAACTCAATTCATCATCGCAAAGTAAGAACAATAATAGATGCGGTTTCATCGCGTTTGTCGGTCGACCCAACGTCGGCAAATCAACCTTGCTTAATCATCTCTTAGGTCAAAAATTGAGCATAACCTCGCGTAAACCTCAAACAACGCGACATAGAATTCTAGGCATAGATACCTTTGACTGTAATCAAATCATATATGTAGACACTCCCGGCATTCATAAAAAGCAACCTCGCGCCATTAACCGGTTGATGAATCGCGCGGCGTCTAGCTCAATATCAGATGTCGATGCTGTAGTTTTTATTGTAGAACCTGAAAAATGGACCGAAGATGACGAGCTCGTTTTACAACACATAAAGAAAACTGATAAACCTATTATCTTGTTTGTGAATAAAATTGATCAAATAAAAGAGAAAGAAAAACTTTTGCCTTTTCTGCAAAAATTATCCGCCAAGCATGAGTTTAAAGAGTTAATTCCCGGTGCTGCGCTATTGGGCGACCAGGTGCAAGAGCTTAAGAATATACTTTTGAAATACATACCACGGGGTGATTTTATTTACCCTGAAGATTATTATACTGATAGAAGCGAACGTTTTTTAGCGGCTGAAGTAATTCGCGAAAAACTGATCAGACAGTTAGGGGATGAATTGCCCTATTCAATGACTGTCGAAATTGAGCAATTTGTAGTTGATGAACATGATACCTTAAGAATTAATGGACTTATTCTTGTAGAAAGAAACTCGCAAAAATCTATAGTTATTGGCAAAGGTGGCAGTCGACTAAAAAAAGTAGGAACGGATGCTAGAATCGATCTTAAAGAAATATTTGGTCAAAAAATATTCCTTGAATTGTGGGTGAAGGTTAAGGATGGTTGGGCAGATGATGAAAGAGCCTTACGCTCTTTAGGCTTTGATGAGCATTCAAATTATTAATCATTGTTTTTAACCAAATTGGAATTCTAAAATAGCTAATGCAAAAAGTACTTTCCGAATGTTATCTATTGCATACTCAACCATTTAAAGAGACAAGCCTTATTGTTCGAATGTTTGGCAAACATCAGGGACGGTTTTCGGTTGTCGCCAAAGGAGTGAAAAGAAAGCAGTCTCAAGCTATACGCGCAATACTGCAGCCATTCAGTTTACTGCATTTAGAGTACACGGGTAAAAGTGATCTCAAAATACTTTGCAATGTTGAGTTAAACGAAAGACAACTAAAACAATCAGAGTTTTCAAATCGCGCACTAGCTTGCGGCTACTACTTGAATGAATTGCTTATTCGTGCAACTGAAGAATGGCAAGAATCCCCTCACTTATTTGAAGCTTATAGACAAAGTCTTCAATTATTGCAGATCAACGAAACTACAACCCAAAAAACAAACGCCGCACAGGCAGAAATATTAAGAACTTTTGAAGTTGCACTTTTGACAGATTTAGGCGTAGCTCCAGATTGGACGATTGATATCAGCGGAAACGAGATAAAGGCTTCTTCTAGGTATTATTATGAGGATGAACAGGGATTCACCGAAGTTGTAGGAGTTGATAACTCTGATACAGGGTTTCGAGGAGAAGTATTAATAGCGCTCGGCACCCATGACTACAAACAAGATTTGTTAAAGGAATGTCAACAAGCAACACAAATGTTATTACGAAAAATTATTGGTGATAAGCCGCTAGAAAGTCGAAAATTGTGGATCTGATAAATGTTAGATTTTATTTAATTAGAGAAATTTATAATGACAAAAAAAACAATCTATTTGGGCGTTAACATTGATCACGTTGCAACCCTAAGACAAGCGCGTGGTACTCAGTACCCCCAAGTTTTTCATGCGGCGCTTCTGGCAGAGCAAGCCGGAGCTGATGGTATAACTATTCACCTGCGAGAAGACAGACGGCATATACAAGATCGTGATGTTGAATTGGTCAAAGAAAATATTGTATCAAGATTGAATTTGGAAATGGCGGTTACTGATGAGATGATTGCTATCGCCAAAAAAACCAACCCTGAATTTGTTTGTTTAGTACCAGAAAAAAGAGAAGAACTAACCACTGAAGGTGGATTAGATGTTGTAGGGAATTATGATAAGGTTAAAAAAGCTTGCCAAGAATTAGGAGAACATGGAATTAAGGTTTCCCTATTTATAGATGCACATGAAGATCAGATTTCCGCGTCTCACGAAGTGGGAGCGCCATTTGTAGAAATTCATACCGGTCATTATGCAGACGCTACAAATGAGAAACAGCAAAATGAACTGTTGTTTGCTATTCAACAAGGCGTTAAACAGGCGAGTGATTTGAATATTACCGTCAATGCTGGTCACGGCCTTCATTATCACAATGTTGCTGCTATTGCCGCCATACCTGAGATATATGAACTCAATATTGGACACTCTATTATAGCGCGCTCGATTTTCGTTGGTTTGGAAAGAGCCGTCGCGGATATGAAAACAATCATGCTAGAGGCAAGACAGTGAGTATTTATGGCATTGGCGTTGATATCGTAGAAATAGAACGGGTTAAAAAATCACTTGATAAACTCGGTGATGCCTTTGCAAAAAAAATACTTCATAGAGACGAATTCGAAAAATTCAGTACGATGAAGTTGAAAGAAAGATACTTGGCCAAACGCTTTGCAGCAAAAGAAGCGTTTGCAAAAGCTCTAGGCACTGGCATAGTCAATGGAATTACTTTGCCAAAAATCGAAATTATTAATGACTCTATGGGGAAACCTGAAATTTGCTTACACGGTACCACTCGGTTAAGGTATGAAAGCTTGGGAATTACTAATTGTTTTTTGAGTATTAGCGATGAGCATCAATATGCAGTTGCTCAAGTGATCCTAGAAAATAAATAGGCAGCGAGAATTTAGTAGTGATAATTAATAAAAACAACATTAACAATCTCGATAGCGGAGATATAAATTTTACCCCCGTCAGTGAACTCTACAAAAACTATGTATTGTTGATGTTGACTATCGTGTACGTTTTCAATTTTGTTGACCGCCAAATTTTGGTGGTGCTGCAAGAATCTATAAAAGCCGATCTGGGATTATCAGACACACAATTGGGTCTCTTGTCTGGATTGTCGTTTGCTATTTTTTACGTTTCTCTTGGCATTCCTATCGCTCGCCTAGCGGATCGCAGTAATAGAAGAAATATCGTGTCAGTTTCATTAGTGGTGTGGAGCGCGATGACCGCGGCTTGCGGCTTGGCACAAAACTTTTATCATCTTTTGCTCGCAAGAATAGGCGTTGGTATTGGCGAGGCAGGTGGAAGCCCACCAGCGCATGCGATGATTTCAGATTATTTTCCAGAAGAGAAACGCGCCACGGCTTTGTCAATATATTCGGTCGGGATATATATCGGGATTATGATTGGTTTTCCTTTAGGTAGCTGGTTGGATGGCTTGTATGGATGGAGAATCGCTTTTTTCAGTATTGGAATTCCTGGAGTCCTCTTTGCATTATTTTTCGTCTGGACCGTAAAAGAACCCAAAAGATGCGCTCAAGAGATTTCAGACAAAGATGTGGTAGATTCGCCCTCTGTGAGTACTACCAAAGAAGCTAGCCTCAAAGACAGTCTCAAATTTTTATTATCAAAACGTTCATTTGTGTTGATTGCATTAGCTGCTGGTTTTCATACGTTTGCCACCTATGGGATAGGGAATTGGCTTGCATCCTTTATGATTAGGGTACATCTTCCTACGGGGGGTATTGAGGCCTCTAATATTGGTTTAACCATCGGTTTAATTCTTGGGACTGCTGGCGGGATTGGGAGTTATGCCGGCGGACTGATTGCCGATAGATTGGGTAAAGAGGATAAAAGCTGGTATGCGAAAGTCTCTGCATATGGAGGTATAATTGGCCTTCCTTTTTTACTGGTTTTCTATTTTCACCCAACTACCTACATCGCGCTGGCTTCCTTGTTAATAGGATACGCTTGTGTCAGCACCTTTTTAGGGCCTACCATTGCGATTGTACACTCATTGGTACCGGCAAAAATGCGAGCCTTTTCATCTTCGATGTTGTTCCTTGCTCTTAATTTAATTGGTTTGGGTTTTGGTCCTTTGTTTGTTGGTTTTATGTCGGACATGCTTGAACCATCGTTCGGAACAGAATCACTTCGTTGGGCATTAGCCGCGACGTTTCCCGTTAGCCTAATTGCTATTTTTCTGTTCTTTGCTGCGTCCAAAAAAATTAATGAAGATCTTGTCTGATTATTGCACTATTGATGGGAAAAACCACTAATACTTGGAATAGTGAGTAGCCCATTGTTCTAACCCCGCTACACTCCGCTTCGATTCAATAAATGAGTTATTTCTCTGCCTGCGATGAGTATAGATAGGGTTCTTTTCTCGGTTTAGCTGGTAATTTCACCATGATCAGATAAAATAGCAAAATCCACTAAATATCAAATAGTTATATTCTAGGTTAAACCTTGAGTTAAGGATTTATCCATCAAAACATTATTCTCTCAAGGCGCGTCCCATTCAACTCGACTGTTCGTGGTTGTAGTGTTTTCGAGCATGCTAATATTTGTAGATCATCACGAGAAACATCTGCAAGGATTCAGAGCTACCTTGGGGACGCTAATTACTCCAATTCTATATCTCGCCGATATCCCGAGAGAGTTTTTTACTTGGAGTGGCGAATCTTTGGTGACTCGTTCGAAACTACGTGCGGACAATCAACGCTTGAGTGACGAGTCGAAAGTACTAAAAACTCAACTACAAAAATTTGTCACATTGCAAGCTGAAAATGCTCGGTTGAGGAACCTTTTGGGTTCTCAAAACGACACTTTAGAGCGCCGACTTTTGGCTGAAATAATTCAAATCGATAGTGATCCTTTCATTTTAGATTTTGTGATCAACAAGGGCGCGCTTGATGATGTCTATTTAGGTCAAACTGTTATCGATGCCAACGGGATTGTTGGTCAAGTAATCAGCGTATTCGCGACTACTGCTCGAGTATTAATGATTACCGATGCTACTCACGGCATTCCGGTTAGAGTTGCTCGAAACAATGTAAGAGCGATAGTCGCCGGAACGGGGCAAATAAATCGTCTGCTGTTGCGTAATATTACTGATACAACAGACATTAAGGTAGGAGATATTCTTCTAAGCTCAGGCTTAGGACAAATCTTCCCGAGGGGTTATCCAGTAGCTTTAGTGGATGAAGTCTCGCATGACCCGGGTAAAGCCTACGCCATCATATCTGCCAGACCCACCGCAAAACTAGAACAATTAGCATCAGTTTTACTCGTTTGGGAAGAGAAAAACACGCTAGAGGTTGAACAATAATGGTTAAAACAGAGTCTAAAGGTAGCTTTGTTATTCTTGTCTCCTTTGCAGCAGCGATGTTTATGAATGTTTTGCCGCTGTGGGAGACACTAGATTTATTCAAACCAGATTGGGTCGCCTTGGTACTCGTTTATTGGGTAATGGCCATGCCAAATAGAGTCGGCGTGTTAGTTGGCTGGCTGGTAGGGCTTTTTGTCGATGTACTTTATGGTAGTTTGCTCGGTATTCACGCTATGACATTTGCACTGGTCGCCTATTTAATACAAATGACTTACCATCGGCTACGCCTTTTCCCGCGCTGGAAACAAGCGATTAATATCACCGTTGTAATTGGGATACACATGTTGCTAGGCCTTATTTTAAGAGGTTTTGTACAGCCGGTTTCAACAACTTTTACTTATTGGTTGCCGTTAGTCGGTTCGATGTTACTTTGGCCTTGGGTGTTCGCGTTGTTGCGGGATGTTCGGCGTAAATTCTGTGAGAGTTAGGCTTGGTCGATCTAATCGCTCTGCCAGGTGGTACTGATTTATGTCTATTTATTTAGCCTCAAAGTCGCCGCGCAGACGGCAATTGTTGAACCAGATCGACATTGAATTTATCAGTCTTGTGGTTGAAATTGATGAAACACCCTACAAACAAGAATTGCCGCAACACTATGTAGAAAGAATGGCCGTCGAAAAGGTAAAAGCAGGTTGGGATAATCCTCAGCGCAAAGAAATAATACCCGTATTAGCTGCTGATACCAGTGTCATACTCAATGAACAAATACTGGGTAAGCCGGTTTCCAATGAACAAGCAACAAGTATGTTGAAAGAGCTATCTGGCAAAACCCATCAGGTTATAACCAGCGTAGCGGTCTGCAACGGGGAAAATATGGAATTTGTAACAAATACGACTGATGTGACCTTTTGCAAACTTCCACTAGAACTGATCGAATACTATGTAAGTACCGGTGACTGTATGGATAAAGCAGGTGCATATGGTATACAGAGTTTCGCGGCTCGTTTTGTGAAGTTACTTAGTGGAAGTTATTCTGGGGTAGTTGGTTTGCCGCTCTATGAAACAGCACAGTTACTACAAAAATTCAGGTAAAATTTAAATCGATGAATGAAGAAATTCTAATTAACGTAACACCACAAGAAAGCCGAGCAGCAATTCTTGAAAACGGTATGTTGCAAGAATTATTTATAGAACGAGCTTCAAGCAGGGGCTTAGTCGGAAATATCTACCGCGGAAAGGTGATCCGTGTGTTGCCTGGTATGCAAGCCGCGTTTATAAATATTGGTCGGGAAAGATCCGCATTCTTACACGCTGTGGAAATCATCCCCCTTGCCGAACAAGAAACCATCGACCAAATTAATTTAAGAAAAACGGATATAACTGACTTGTTGCACGACGGACAATCCATCACCGTTCAGGTTATTAAAGATGAATTGGGCAGTAAAGGAGCAAGATTGACTACCCGTCTCACCATTCCATCGCGCTTTTTGGTGTTAATGCCAGAAAATTCACATATCGGAATATCTCAACGTATTGAAGATGAGAATGAAAGGGAGAGGCTGAAAGATGTATTGGATGCTGTTGGTGCGCCCGATTTTGGGTATATTGTACGAACTGTAGCAGAAGGGGTTAGCGCAGAAGAGCTTGGTCGAGATTCACAGTTTTTAATAAAGCTTTGGAAGCAAATCGAACTCAATATTCAGACAGCTAAAGCACCGGCACTCGTGCATCAGGATCTTGACTTGGCGTTACGATTAATCCGTGATCGAGTACCAACAAAAATAGAAAAAATTCGAGTTGATTCAGAGCTGGTTCATCAACGTTTGTTAAAATTCTTCAGTGATCTTGTACCGAGTTTGGCTGCTCAGTTGGAACTCTATAAAGGCGAACGACCGCTATTTGATATGTTTAATGTCGAGGACGATATAGAAAAATCTCTGCATCGCAAGGTTGCGCTAAAATCGGGAGGTTATCTTGTTATCGAACAAACCGAAGCGATGGTAACTATTGACGTGAATACTGGTGCATTTGTGGGATATAGAAATCTAGAAGACACTATTTTTAAAACTAATTTAGAAGCTGCCACAGCGTTAGCTCGACAACTCAGGTTGAGAAATCTTGGCGGTATGATCATGATTGATTTTATTGATATGAAAGATGAAGAACACAAGCGACAAGTATTAAGAGCTTTGGAAAAAGTTTTGGAACGAGATAGGGTCAGAACAAACATTTCAGAAGTTTCTAAACTTGGATTAGTTCAGATGACAAGAAAACGGGATCGAGAAAGTTTAGAGCACGTACTCTGCGAAACCTGTCCCACTTGTGAAAGTCGAGGAAGCATAAAAACTACTCAAACTATTTGTTATGAAATTCTGCGAGAGCTTAATCGATCAGCCAAAGCTTATGAAGCAAAAGAATATTTAGTGTTAGCTTCGCAAGAAGTTGTAGACAGAATGCTTGATGAAGAGACCAGTCATGTAGCTGAACTAGAATTAGCCACTAGAATTCCTGTACGTTTTCAAGCTGAGCCTTTATATGCTCAAGAACAGTTTGATGTGGTATTAATTTAAGCATGCCGGTTAAAGAACAACAGAGACAATCAAGTCGATTTGTAAGAATATTTGGTTATTGCATTAATAAGCTGTGGCTTATGATTGCTACGGTCATTATTCTAGTAGCGCTTGTCCATGTATTGCTCAATATTTTTCTACCACAAATTGATCGTTATCAAACCGAAATAGTACAATGGCTTGAAAAACGTTATCAACTTAAGATAGAGGTAGAGAAGATCTCCGCGGAGTGGAGTGTTAGTGGACCGATCCTTGAGCTTACTGAACTAAAAATAAGATCGAATAACCAGTCGGATGATTTTATAGCAGTTGGCAAAGTAGCAATTTCGCTAGATATAATTACCAGTCTATGGAATTGGCGTTTATCTACCGAAGAAATTGCTATAAACAATGCCAGCATAACATTCAGAATCAATCAGGCATTAGGGGTCGATTTACCAATTAACAAATCGCTAGGTTCTGAAATGGACATTGACGGAGCTAGCGCACAGGTTTTTGATATTCTGTTTGCACAAAGAGCACTTTCTTTGACGGATTCTAGTCTCAAATTAATTACTTTCTCAGGGACTGAATTTTCATATCATATCAATCAACTTAGTATTTTGAAATATGATGAAATACATCAACTGTCCGGTCAATTGGAAAATAGCCAGGGAGGAAAAATACAGCTTGTAACTGAGGTTTATGGTGATCCGGCTAATACCAATGCTTATTCGGAAATTTATCTTCGTGGCGACGGCATTGATATTTCTAATTTACCTTGGCCTAGTGAAGCGCCAGTGAATTCTCCAGCGGCAGGTGATCTCTCTTGGGAGTTTTGGGGGGAATGGAAGGATAAGCATTGGACTAAGGCATCTGCCAGTGTGATGTTGTCCAACACGCTGTGGTCTAATTCAACTTCGAAGCAAATTGAAAACCAGTTCAAGACAATGCTCTCTTGGGATCACGCAGGATCTAACGAAGGGTTTTTGTCGGCTCATGACTCGTTGGTAACAATTGGCGCCAACGACGAACAATCAATATCAAATATTTTTCTAAAATACACAAAAAAATCTAGCCAGGCGGCTAATTGGAATTTGACCATGGAGGAGTTCGAGTTAGATTCCATCGTTTCTTATTTGGCGAACGTAATTGACTATGACGATCCATTAACTCGATTTATATCGGATGCTAATCTCTCTCTTAAACTGGATCACTTTTACATTGATATTTCTAAAAGGGATAATTTGTGGGAAGCTGCCGAAGTCAGTATCGATTTTTCTAATTTGAACTATGATCTTTGGGACAACATCCCACGACTAAATGGTCTGAAGGGAAAGGTACTGTTGGCATCTAACGGTGGTTTAGCATCAATCTACGCTCAAGATACGCAAATGGAACTTGGTGAAATGTTTAGGCATTCCATTAAAGTTGATCAGTTGGATGGATTATTTAGTTGGTCTATTCAGGCAATGGATAACGAACAGGCTGAAAATGAAAAAAATCCTGAACAAACGCAACAACAAATAATAGTGCGCATGCTGAATGCAAAACTGAGTAATGAAGATCTGAGTATTCAAGCGCAAGCGGAGTGGTTTACTCAAGATAACCAACCGATATTTTCGTTATATTCCGAATTGACCAATGTTGACGCGAGCAATAAATCTCTTTATTTACCTGTCGGCAATATGTCTTCTAATCTAGTGAATTATCTCGATCGAGCGATTAAGAGTGGTACTTTCACACTCATAAAATCAGCCGTGAGAGGGCCATCTTCATTTTTCCCGTTTGCAAACGAAGAGGGATATTTTGCAGCTTTGGGCTACTTAAAAAACGCCACCTATCAATATTTACCTGATTGGCCAGAAATAAAGGAACTAGACACTAAGCTTCTATTTATTGGCAATAGCATGGACATCATTGCTAGCAACGCCAATACAATGGGGAATCAACTTAAATACGCTAGAGCTACTGCCAAAGATTTATCTCAAGATGATCCAATGCTCAATTTGACTCTAGATGTGGAAAGTGCCGATAATCTGGGTCGCGCTTTTCTCGTAAAATCACCGCTAAGCGGGTTAGCATCGTCTTTATCCGAAATAGATTTTGAAGGACGTTTACGCGCAAAAATTAATATGCAGGTAGGACTAGGCGCCTCGGATACAAATAGAGATACATTGACGGGAGTCATCCAACTAAAACCAGATAATGCGAATATCAAAACCCCTTATATTGATCTTAACAATGTAAAAGGTGAAATAAAGTTCGATCAAAAATCTGTGTTGCCCAGCAGCCTAACTGCGGATTACCGTGGAAATGCTCTTTCTATTGAAATGATTGGTCAACGAAAAAAAACAGATCCTACTCTCACAATTAAAACAAATGGCATTATTACTAGTGAAGGAGTTTCTGATTTCTTAGATTTACAATGGGCCCAATTTTTTTCTGGCGAAACACAAGTTAAATCTAGTATTCTTTTTTCGCCGATGGGATACCCTAATGATATCTTAGTTGATGTATCTTCGAATATGATCGGTATGGCGTTTGAACTGCCTGATTCTATTGGCAAGCAGGCAGAACAATCGAGAGAACTTTCAATGTCGCTACGAATTGGGGATGAATCGAGAGGAAACGTTAAATGGGATAATATCTTTGCCAATTGGTACTGGGGACGGAATGAAAAATCGAATAAAAGTAAAATATATTCGTTGGAGTTGGATGATAACAATGAATCGCTCAGTTTAGTCGAGGACGTGGAGCCAGAACTAGATGCGATCTTTGCTGACAAAGCGTTTGTTAGTTATGGGGCAAAAATATCTATTAGCAATAATAAGAGGCTGATAGAAGGTGATAATGGCGAGGACACGATTAAAGAAATTATTGATGAGACTATAGCACTAAATTCTGCCAGCGTGGTTGATTTTATAGAGCCAGGAATTTTCATATCAGGTTCATTGCCTGAAGCGAAATTAAATAGTTGGATTGAATTCATAAACAAGCTGAATAATGAAGAACTAATAAATATTCACTCTACTGAAGATTCAAAAAAACCTCC
>Ga0256847_1000653_pt1 | contig 20801 bp, 21 predicted proteins | sample TeddybearmetaG_FD_189099 | JGI IMG/M metagenome (GOLD analysis project Ga0256847, IMG submission 189099) | Hydrothermal vent microbial communities from East Pacific Rise, Pacific Ocean - Teddybear | ecosystem: Environmental > Aquatic > Marine > Hydrothermal vents | place: Pacific Ocean: East... | reverse complement strand
ACATTTAAAGCTTCATGTCGCTGTAATAAGCTCATGGTGCCGAGTAAACCGGGCAAGCCAAAAATATGGTCACCATGCAGGTGAGAGACCATGATGGAATCAATTTTGTTTAAGCTAATGTGGGCTTTTTTAAGCTGATGTTGTGTGCCTTCACCACAGTCAAACAAACAAAAACGGCTGCCTAAACGCACGATAATGGCGCTCACATTGCGTTGTGCCGAGGGGGTGCCTGAACCGGTTCCTAAAAAAGTAACTTGCATTGAATAACTCCCTGATTGATCCCTGCATAAAGGGCTTTAGTGCGTTGCTATGTTAACAGGGATCAGCCATTGATAGCCATATTCTCAATAGTGGGCTGAGGTGTTAGCTGGTAGGCCATTTAATCTACATTACGCCTGACAATACGGGTTTTTTTTCAGTTTTTTGCGGAAAAAATTTGACGGAATTGCTTTATTTACCTATAAAACTCTGTATACCTCGTATGTTTTCTCGCGTAACGATAACGACAAGAGTGAGTATTATCATGGCTGTTAAGAAAAAATCGACGACCAAAAAGAAAGTGTCTGCCAAAAAAAAAGTAACGGCTAAAAAAGCCGCGCCTAAAAAAGCCGCGTCTAAAAAAGTGGCAGCAAAAGTGGCACCGAAGAAAGCCAAACCCCGTTTAAAAGCGATTACAGAGGCACAAACCAAGGCCGATGTGATTGATATGATTGCCTTGGAATCGAGCATGAGTAAAAAAGACGTGGCGACGATTTTTGCCACCATGGGGGATCTCATTGCACGCCATATGATGAGGCGTGGTTCTGGAGAATTCACCATTCCGGATGCGGGTGTGAAAATCAAACGGATTCGTAAGGGCGCTTCAAAAGCCAGAAATGGGCATAACCCTTACACCGGCGAAGCCATGAAAATCCCCTCCAAACCTGCCCGTAATGTTGTGCGTGTTTCTGTGTTGAAAGGGCTTAAAGAAACGGTTTTGTAATGATCATCAATCATATGGGGGATGCATCGGATAACGGCTCATTGGTGCTGCGTCAGAATGAATCATTGTCTTGGCGTGGCAATCAAATTTTTTTATGCATCTTATCGCTTTATATGCTTGTTCTCTCGGTTTCATGGGTGCAGGCGGGGGCGTGGTGGATTATCCCGTTTAGTGGCTTTGAAGTCTTATGCGCCTGGGTGGGGATTTATCTATTAAAGCGACATCAACAGTATCGAGAGCAAATCCTTTTTACCGAGCAGACGTTAACCATACGCAAGGGCCGTGATCAGGCCGAACAAGAAATCTGTTATCCCCGACATGCGGTGCGTTTACGGGTGGTAAAATCTCATGAATGGTATGCAACGCGCCTGTATTTGCAGTATTTAAACCAACGCTTGGAGATTGCGAAAGACTTGTCTGAACAGGATAAAATGGATTTAGTGCGTTTGATTAAGCCATTATTGGTGCATGTTTAAGGCTTTATTTAATGCCGGGATTTTTGCGTTAACCGTTCCAAACATAAGCGCTGGCGTTCATCAAATAAACGTCGTGTGCCGAATAACGTGATTAAATAGCTACCGACGCCAGACGAAACCGCAATCAATAAAAAAATCAAAATTTGATAATTAACGGCCACTTGCGGTGCGATGCCAGCCAAAATTTGGCCGGTCATCATACCCGGTAAACTGACCAAACCCGCAGCGGCCATGCTGTTAATGGTGGGGATGAGCGCACTATGCAAGGCTTGGTGTCTCTGTGTCGCGGTCGCTTCATACCAGGTATGGCCCAAGGCCAAGCGCGCTTCAATCGCATCACTTTCTTTAATGGCGGACTCAGTTAAGCGATCCAAGCAGATAGAAACGCCATTCAGGGTATTCCCCAGCAGCATGCCCAATAATGGAATGGCGTATTGGGGATGATACCAAGGTTCTGCTTGAATCAAAAATAAGCTAAACAGGCATAGGGTAAAAGACGATAAAGCCATAGAAGCCGTGCCAAGGCTAAACCCCCATAACCCTTGGTAACGATATTTCTGGCGAGCGGTGACCTCTCGCCCCGCAGCCAAGGCCATCAGGCTGCCAATGCCGAGAATCCAACCAAAGTGACTTTGCGTAAATAAAAATTTTAATACCAGCGCCACCAATGATAGCTGAATAATCATGCGGAACATGCTGATGGTTAGATCGATGGCCAAACGTTTGGAGACAGATAGATTCACCGCAGCCAACAGCAGCACCAAAGTGGCGGCTAAGGCTAAATCATAAACACTGAGTAAGGTGATTGGTGTCAACGTGTTTGCTCGCGGATTTCATCCGCATGCAGAATAAACACACGGTCGGCCAAACGGGCCACTTGCGTGCTGCTGTGTGATACCCACAGCAGCAAACGCTTGGGGTTTAACCACTGTTGCATGGTGGTTTCGAGTTGTTGCGCGGTGGCGGCATCTAGGTTTGAGGTTGGCTCATCCAGTAGCAGCACATCCGGGCATTGGCACAACAAACGCACTAACGCCAACCGTTGTTTTTCACCACTGGATAAATGTCGCACGGGTTGATCCAGCAGCCGTGGATGTAAACCGAAGTCGGATAATGAGAGGTTTTCGGGAGTGGCAAAGTGGTCACGCACGAGGTCATGCCACCAAGCACTTGGGTTGGCTAAAAACCCCACACGTTGTCGCCATACGTGGGGTAACACCTGCGTCGCTGCTTGGCCATTCAGGTGGATGCGCCCGGTATGCGGCTCCAAGTCCGCCAAGGCGCGTAATAGGCGTGTTTTTCCGCATCCAGAAGGGCCTTGTAAACACACGCATTGGCCACCCAATAACTGGCTAGACCAGGCCCAGGGCATGTTCGGGAGTTGCAGTTGGTCAATCAGGAGATCCATGCTAAATACACGCCTATATTCGGTCTTTTTTTTACTATCATAACGCCGCATGAATAAGATAGATATGTTATAGTTTTGACAGATGAAATAATAGAAGATCACACGCGTAGAATACTGCGATTTTTTTTTACTCACTAAAACCAGGAATAATCATTCCAAATTTTATGTTAAAGGAGCGTCTCTTATGAGCGATGCAAATGTGTTTGCAAGATCCGAGTCGGCTGTTGTCGAGTCGAACAAGCTGATTAAAAATACCTATACTTTACTGTCCTTTACTTTGCTGTTCAGTGCGGCAATGTCAGGGCTGTCAATGCTGATGGAAGTTGGGCGCATGCATTGGGCGATCTCTTTAATCGGTATGTTTGGGCTTTTGTTCCTCGTCTATAAAACCAGTAACAGTGTCATGGGTCTGTTCAGTGTTTTTGCTTTCACTGGTTTTATGGGGTTTGTTATCGGGCCAACTATCGGCGCGTATATGAACCACTACAGTAATGGCGGACAAATTGTCATGTTAACCATGGGCATGACGGGGGCGATCTTTTTGGGCCTGTCTGCATATGTACTGACCACGAAAAAAGATTTTAGCTTCCTCAGCTCTTTTCTCGTTGCGGGCATGATCATGGTCGTCTTGATGATCATTGTTGGGTTTTTCTTCGCGATGCCTGCTTTGCACTTGGCCATTTCTGGTGCCATCGTGATGTTGATGTGTGGTTTTATTTTAATGGAAACCAGTGAGTTGGTGAATGGTCAGGAAACCAACTACATTATTGCAACGGTGGGTTTATATCTGTCCATCATTAACTTATTCATGAGTTTACTGCATCTTTTAATGGCGTTTATGGGTGAAGATTAATCCTTAACGTGTGTGTTTGATGCCTCGTTCCCTTCTGCGGAACGGGGTTTGTACCCGCCCTCCATGACACCATAACCGTGTTTTCGAATGATCTCTTTGGCCGCATCACTGTAAAGGTAAGCATAAAATTGCTGTGCCAAGGGATGTTTGGCTGCCGTTTTTAGCAACACACTTTGCTGTAAAATCGGTTCATGATAGTGCGCCGGTATTAACCAATAATCTGATTCTGGTATTGATTGCGATAGTATCTGTGACAGTGCCACCAAGCCAGCCTGGACGTTACCCGTGCCAACAAATTGAAAGGTTTGTGCAATATTCTCACCAAAAATACGCTGGGGCTGCGCCTGTTCCTGATGCAGTGTGTGTAAAACTTGTGCTGCAGCCAAACCATAAGGGGCGGTTTTGGGGTTGGCCATGGCCAAGCGCTTTAAGTGTTGCAGGCTTGAGCCATGATCCAGAGCTTGTGTGCTATTGGGTTGCCACAAAACCAGGCGGCCTATCGCATAAGTGTGTTGACTGGCGGCTACGCCCAAACCGTCGGTGAGGAGTTTTTGTGGGCGTTGCTTGTCTGCCGCGAGGAAGATTTGAAAGGGGGCACCATGTCGAATTTGTGCGTATAGTTTACCGGTTGAGGCATAACTGGCAACGATATGGCCGGGATATTGGCTTTCAAAATCTCGAATCAATGGCTGCATGGTGGTGCGAAAGTTGGTTGCAACCGCCACATACAGCACGTTATTTTTGGCCGCAAGTGGTGTTGCTAAACAGGCACCGAGCAGGCCGAATAGTAAGGCGAATGCTGTCAGTGTTTTGTTGGTGTGCATTTTAAGGGCGTGTTTTCGGGTCAAACGCATCGCGCACGGTATCCGCAAATAAATTGGCCGCCAGAACGAGTGTGAACATAAACAAAAAAGCCGCCATTAATGTCCACCAGACCATCGGTTCACGCGCCATTTCTAAGCGCGCACCGTTGACCATATTTCCCCAAGAGTTCATGGTCGGGTCAATGCCAACACCGATGTAAGATAATACCGCTTCAGCCAAGACCAAACCACTGAAGTCAATGGCGATTGAAATTAACACAATGTGCATGACATTGGGCAGGATATGCCGCAGTAAAATCACAAAATGGTTGATGCCAAAAGCATGTGCGGCTTGTATAAACTCCAATTCGCGTAATTTTAGGGTTTCTGCGCGGAGCAAGCGACATAACCCCGTCCAACTGGTCATGCCTAAGATAAGGCATAAAAACAAGAGTTTTAAATCGGCTTTTTCAGCGACGGCAATGCCTTCAGCAAATTGAATATCGACAATCAATAACGCGGCGACAATGAGCAAGATACTGGGGATTGAGTTCAGCGTGGTGTAGATATATTGAATCACATCGTCAATCCAGCCTTTAAAATAACCGGCCATCATGCCCAACAGTAACGACAATGGCAGCATGAATAAGGTGGATAAGGTGCCGATGATCACGCCAGTGCGAATACTTTTGAGGGATTGATACAGGATATCCTCACCGACTTTATCCGTGCCCAATACATGATAATAACCGATGTAACTGCTCACAACGCAGCCTAAGGTCAGGATCAGTGTTGCTGTTATGAGCCCGGAGCGCCAGGCTAACGGATTCTTGCCGCGCCAGCAGTGCCAAGAGGCGGTGCGTAGGGTTTGTTTGCTCAGGCGGGCCTGGGTTAAGTGAAATAAGGTGATCATACTGCCGCTGAGCAACAGCCCCAAACAGAGCCCCCACAAACCCCGTTGAAGGATGTCGGTGAGATGTGCCTGAGGTGAGCTTAAGTGCGTACCTGCGTGTGTTAAACGCGGGTAATCCCGTATTTTTTGACCGGCTTGGTTGCGCCGGGTTTCTTTGCTAAAGGCCACCAGCGCAAAAGGCGCGGAGTAGGTTTTTTCAGGTTTGATGATGAGCGGTGTGAGCAGGTAGTCTAACGCGCTGATGACCGGGTCTGGGTACGCAGTTTTGGGGTCGGTGACTTTAAAATGCACACAATCTAATAACGCAACACTCAGAAAACAGCTTAAAATAACCGCAGAACTCATGCCTAAAGGTTGTGTGAAAACCGCGTGCCATGTGCGTCGTAATGGCGGGGAACGCCGAATTTGATCGATCCCAATGAGGAAGCTGATACACAGTAAACATAATAAGCCATCGGTCCAATAAACGATCACGACAAGCGTATCCTTGGGTCAGCGAGCGTATAGGATAAATCCGTCAGCAGTAAACCAAAGATGTACAATACCGCGCCTAAAAATACCATAGCACGCACGGTGGCGAAATCTTGGCTTTGGATCGCATCAATTGTATAACTCCCAAGCCCAGGGATAGAAAAGAACGATTCCATCAGTAAGCTGCCCATAAACAAGGTGGGTAAAATCACCACAATCCCGGTTAAAATGGGGATCATGGCATTTTTCAATACATGCCTGAATAAAACTTTTAATTCAGACAAGCCTTTTGCACGCGCCATGCGGATATAGTCTTTGCTCATCTCTTCCAGAAATAACGTACGATACAGCCGTGTGCCGGAACCAATGGCGGCGAATGTACCAATGATAATGGGTAAAATGACGAATTTGATGGCCTGTACACCGTCATCGTAGCCGGATATGGGCACCAAGTGGAGGAGTTTTCCGACCAAAAATTGGCCGCCAATGATATAGAATAAGGTCGAAATCGACATCAAAATCACGCAACTAATGACACCCCACAGATCCAAATACGTGGCCCGGAAAAAGGCCAACAACAATGCAAAAGTAATGTTAATGCTGACACCGATGATTAAGGTTGGAATGGCCACAGCCAAACTAGGCCACATACGTTGTTGAATGTCGTAGCCGATATCTCGGCCGAGGTCAGAATGGCCGAATTCAAACAGAAATAAACGGACGGATTTGTCAAAAAAAATCGTTTCGGTGAGTTGATCCAAACCCGTGAGGGTGGCGTTATACAGCAGGGGTTTGTCATAACCATGCTCGGCTTTCCAGCGATCCACATCCGCTTGTTGAATGTTTTTTGCCCCTAAATGCATATAGGCAATATCGTCTGGGGTGTTCACCACAAAAAATAGGGCGAAAGTTAACACGTTAACCCCAATCAAAATGGGGATGGCGTAGAGTAAACGCCGCAGAATATAGGCGCTCATAAGGCTGTCTGCCGTTCACGGCGGCGATAACCGAGATAACCCGGTAACACAAGTAAGCAGAGTAAAACAAGCAGGGCGATCAGCGGCCAGGTGACGGGTTGGTTCCAAGCCGTGCGTTGTTGTTGCCGTTGCTCTGGGTCTATCTGTAAGTATTTCAAGGTATTGTTCGCCATCAGGTTGGGTTGCGCATTTTTATACCATTCGTGGTGCAAAGTGAATGCTTTTGGGTGGAAACCCCAAAGCCAAGGCGCATCTTCGCGTAATAGGTGGATCATTTGATTGATCACGTGTTGTCGCTCTGGCCCATTGTCTTGATTTTTCATGCGCTGGAAATAGCGGTTAAACTCAGGGTTATCGTAATTGGCAGCATTTTCACCCTGGTTTTCTATTTTGCCATTGGGGCCATACAACAAAAACAGAAAATTTTCGGGGTCTGGGTAATCGGCATTCCAGCCCCATTGAAACAATTGCGCATTGCCTTTGCGCATCTTTTCTTGGAATCGATTGTAATCAGTCGCACGGATCTGTAGCTGAATATTCAGCTTTTTCAGTTGTTTTCGAAACCACGCTAAGCGAGATTTTTCAGCCGGGCCAGCGCCGGTTGTATCCAGGTATAAAATCAATGGGGCGTGTGTGCTGGGGTCAATGCCGCCGGGGTATCCGGCTTCCAGCAGGAGCTGTTTCGCCGTGTCGATGGATTTGCGGATCGGTTGTGCATTTTCCCACTGATACACAAATGGGTTAATCCCGGCTGCACCCGGCACATGTCCAAAGATGCCGGGAGGAAGTGGGCCTTGTGAAGCAATGCCACGGCCATTTTGAAAGATAGCAATGTATTCTTCATAATCAACCGCGATGGAAATGGCCTGGCGCAGCTTTTGTTTGGCTTCGGTATAACCACCGACCACCGGGTCAGCCATATTAAAGCCCATATAAAAAATGGAGGTTTCCACCGCTGTTTTTAGCTGAATACCTTGGTTTTGCATGGTCTGAGTTAAGCTGGCCTGGCCTTCACTGTCGATGTTAATGGCTTGGTCAAAATTATCCGATTGAATCACCGAGGCATCATAATACCCTTGTAGAAATTTATTCCAGTAAGAAATGGTCTCTTTTTCCAGCGTATAAACCGCCCGATCAATAAACGGCAAAGCCTGTTTCTGGCCGGTATCCGTGGTTGTGGGATAGGTTTCACCGTGAAAATTGGGATTTTTTTGCAACACCATTTGGCGGTTGGGGTTGTTCACCGTCAAATAATATGGCCCGGTGCCGATGGGATACCAATCTAAGGTTAAGTTTTTCTCTTGCATACCGGGTTGTTGGTAAAACCGATCCGCTTCGGCGGGCATCGGTGAAAAAAACGGCATGGCCAGCCAGAACACAAACTGTGGGTATTTGCCTTTGATGTTGATCTGGTAGGTATATCGATCCAAGGCTTTAACGCCTGCTAGGTCGTATTGCGTTAAATCTAAGTAGGTGCCTTTCTGGTAATGCTGTTTGAGTGTTTTTGCATACTCGGGTAAGCCGATGATGTAGTCAGACATCAGGCTCAAAATAGGGCTATTTAGCTTCGGGTGGGCCAAGCGTTTGATTTGGTAAACGTAATCGGCTGCAACCAACTCCCGTGTGGCATGATGCTTAAAATCAGATAGCTGTTCTATCTCGCTTAAATCGTGGCTATTCTGCGCGAAAGCCGGGTGTGGCTGGTAACGAATACCGGGTTTAAGATGAATGGTATATTGTGAATAAGCGATTTGTTCTAGCGCTGCATGTTCGCCTAAAGGCTGATCAGAAGCATCGTAATACACCGCGTGGGGGACTTCAGTCGCGCTCAGAGGTATGAGCGTGTAGGGGCGCTTTAGATAGTGGTATTGTAGCGGGGGTTCGTAAATTTGAGCGACAAAGGTATATTCATTGGCGGCGTAAGACTTTGCGGGGTCAAGTGTTTTGGGGCGGCTTTTAAACGCTGTATAGTGCGTGTTAGCGTGTTGCTCTGCGTGTGGATAGGGGTTATTCCACGGGGTTGGTTGGCAACCGAGGAGCAGGGCGACGAGGGATAAAGTAATGAGAACCTTTGCATACATGCGGTGTATTGTGAGCAATTGAGGCGCAAGATACAAGCGTTGGTTAACAACGGATTATTGGTCTTTGTAGCGCTCTTTGATGGCGACAAATGTGTCAAAATTATCTAAGAACAGTTGTGCGATGTGCGGGTCAAAATGCTGGCCTATTTGTTCCTCAAAATAGGCCCTCACTTTGTCCATGGGCCAGGCTTTTTTGTAACATCGTTCGCTGCCTAACGCATCAAACACATCCGCAATGGCGGTGATGCGGCCATATAGATGAATATCTGTACCGGATAAGGCTTTGGGGTAGCCTGTGCCGTTCCACTTTTCCTGATGTTCCTGGGCGATGATCGCCGCCGCTTTGAAGATGGGGCGATTGGAGCCGTTTAACATTTCGTAACCAATGGTGGTGTGGGTTTTGATAATGTCGAATTCGTCTTTGGTTAAACGGCCCTTTTTTTGCAAAATAACATCCGGTATTCCTAATTTTCCAATATCATGCATTGGCGAGGCGAGCCGAATGAGCTCGGCTTCGGTTTGGTCTAACCCCAGCTTTAGCGCCAATATATTAGAGTACTCAGCCACCCGGCGGACATGGTTCGAGGTTTCTCTAGAGCGAAATTCCGCGACCGCACCTAACGTGAAAATCATTTCTCGCTGTGTGTCTTCGATTTCCCGATACAAACTGACGTTATCATAGGCCAAACAGGCGTTGGAACAGAATAAATCCACCAAATGGCGATTGGTATCATCCATGGGTTCTTGTGTGTGAATGAAAATAAAGTACGTATCCGCGCCCTGATTTTTCTTTTCTAAAATAAAGGTATAACCGGCGTTTCCTTGGGTGTGTTGACGCGTGTGGATGGCCTCTTTAATACTCAGTATGCTGCTTTCATCAACAACCTCGGCAATCGTTTGACCAACGGCAGGGGTGAGTTTTCCGGTGCCAACGATCACTTTGGCCTGTTTAACATCGGTGACATCCTGGGTCACGGCAGCTAAAAAACCATCACCATTTTGGTTTACAAGGGAGGATATTTGCATCATCAGGCCGGATAAAAAGGCATCCAACGAATTGATTTTAAAAATGGTCGAGGTGGCTTGAATGACTTTTTCTAGGCCGTTTCGGCCTTGCTCTAATGCGGTGATGACGTTAAACACACGCAGAGATGAAAACATCATGGTGGTTAATTTTAACTTGGTTAACTCGGTTTTTTCTTTGTAATCATCAATATCATATTTTTGTATGACTTCTGATTCTGGGGCATAACCCGGCTGCCCTGTGCGCAGAACGATGCGCACAAATTGGTTTTTCAGGGTTTCCCGGATGTATCGGGCAACTTGCAAACCGGAGTCATCTTCCTCCATCACCACATCGAGTAAAATCACCGCAATATTGGCCTGCTCGGAAACAATTTTTTGCGCTTCTGCGCCAGAATAGGCTTGTAAAAAACGTAAACCGCGACCTTTATAGGTAAATTTAGATAAAGACAGTTTGGTGACTTTATGTACATCGGGCTCATCATCAACAATCAATATAGACCAGGGCTCTGCCGGTGGCGCAAGCTGCGAAGGGTCTTCTTCGGGTTCATCGTTGAAAATAAGTTCGTCTGAATATTGGTCGTTCATGGTTTTATATCTATGTTGGTGATGCCACGACTCACGCAGTCATTATCGATAGTTTAGCTGAAAATTCGGATTATTTACGGCCGCTTAGGGGCATGCCCGGCATCGGCGCTTAAACTCCATCGGAAACAATAGATAATGAGGGCCAAGCTGATGATCAACCAGAGTATACCCCACAGTAATGTCGGGCCGCCAACCACCTCGGCTAACATGCGTGCGTCTGAGCGTAAACTGCTGCGTTGTATGGTGTCGCTGTAGATGTCTAAAGGCACATAGAGCATGCTGGTTAAGCCAATGATGCGTAGAAAAATATCATTCACCGCATTGCTCAGAAATTTAGCGCTACCGAGCATCACAACGCCGACGCCAATGCCGAACACAAAAGCAAAAGTATTCGCAACAAAAAACACCGTGATGAGTATTAACGCGCTGCCCAGCGCCCCCATCAGCCAACGGTCCCATTGGGTGCCGACGGCCAGCATAAAGATGCTCAACCCCCACAACAACGAGCCCAAATAACCCGCCGTTAAAATGATGATGCGGCTCCCTCCGCGTGACAACACATGCCCGCCTTGTTGAGCCACAACCACCATTTCTTCGACGTGTCCACCGGTCAACAGGGTGGCTAAGGCATGTGAGGATTCATGAAAAAACACCACCAAAATCTTCAAAGGGAATAGGACTTGGGTATCCCAAAGGAAGAAAATCAAAGCAATCAGCCCGAGTAGGTAAGCCAATTGTTTCGAGGTATCTTTGTTCATTGAATCGCCTCCAGATCTGAAATCACCAACTGTCGGGTTTTTTTCAACGCCTGTAATAATACTTGTATGTCAGCATCTTGCTTGCCGAGAGAGGGCCAGGTTGCCTCCCACACAATGGCTAATTGTTTGATTTGTTGCTGCACGGCAACGGTGAGAAAAACACTCAGATCTCGGCTCAAACCGACTTTAACCCAGCCCGTTCGAGGGTTGCCAGCATTGCTGTCATGGTCATAATGCGCATGAAAAATGACTTGCTCAAGCTCGCTCAGCTCCAGTAAAACCTGAAAGCTCGCAGTTCTTATATTATTATTTTCTTCGCTTTGTTCCATGCGCCAAGCATTGTAACTAAACCCCGTCAGCGCGAAACACAAGCTGATAATGGCGACAATATTGTGGTGTAGGGTCGATTTCATACTCATTTTGTGACCTAATGCCTTTCTTTTTTCGCAGAGTATAACAAACATCTCCGAGAATACAGCGGATTGTAGCCTTTCATAATGAGCAAGATATGATCAAGAATATTCAAGTAGGCTATCGATTATGTCGACGGCTCAACTTCCTCTTTAACAAAGGCTAACCAAAGTTTGTTAACGGTTGCAGACATTCCGTCAAAATCTTTCCTTTCAATGATATCTAAAAGTACATTTTTAGATATCATTCCTCTTCTTAAATAAAACCCTATCTTATTGAGAAGGTATGCACACTCATCGGATTTTGTTGCATAAGTATTACGTAATAAATCTAGGTAGTATGTTTTTGGGTCATCTATGTATTTCAAAATATCATTGATTTCATTAACCATTTGTCTATGGTGCACGTTAAAATAGTCATCAAATGTTTGGTTATGCTCACCTTTTGGGTATTGCTTTTCTAAAGCAGTGAGTGCTTCAGCAACCCATTCATCATCACGGCTCTTTAAAATTTGCCTTAAGCTCAAATATATTTTTTTCATGTCAATATTATTGTTATTTAATGTTTTATGAATGCTGGCTCTATCTGCTGAAATTGCATTCAATAAATACACCCTCTCAAGGAAGCGGTCTATATAGCCACAATCAAGATGCCAGTATCGTAGCTTGGTGGGAAGGCCTAACCCTTTTGACAATTTTTTGTATGCTTTAGACGCAATTTTTACCACACCATCAGTGGAATTTGTATCAAAAAGGTCACTTGTCAATTTTTCAATATGAGATTTTATGTAACCTTGCAAATCAACCTTTTCATCAGCCGTTAACTGATGAAAATCGATGGCAATATTTTTTTGATAACCAAAGAAAATATCGTCTAAAAAAAGTCCGTGCTTCATATGTGCTCCATGATTCCCGGAGGTGAGATTAGCCGTGTTCAATGTGGCATAATCACTAACACTGTGCGTTGAAATCTGTTTTACGCATTATAGCGCTCATTTTGTTTTCCTCTTTCTTGATTCACAAAGGCATGTTGCCTTTTGATAGGATGATTTTTGAAGCAATAATAACCATGATGGGTGTCCATTGGCATGTATGACAGACAGCGGTAGAGCAAAGGGGGATCTGGGGTTGCTTGGGTGGTGAATATATCACCGTTGTTGCGGTATCGGGATAAGAATTTGGAGGAGCAGTGAATGTTTAAACAAGGTATTTTTATATTGGTAACGTGGTTTTTTCAACCTACGCCTTAGCTTTGCGTATGATAAATGCAAAACCATTGATGCAACGAATGAAGAGATAGTGGAGGATTTTTTAGACGTTGCAACAAAATCTACAGAAGGAGGCTTTTTTGATACATTATCTCCAGCACTACTTAAGGAAAATGCTTTAACTCAAATACCAGACAACGCAGTACATAAGATTATGTCCCGTTCAATCAATATCGTCTGGAACCATGAAAATAAAATTATAAAAAAAACTATCGATAATTTAAGAGATGATTTGTCTGCTCTAGGTTTGCATATTTCGGCCGGTACAGAAATAAAAAATCCTTCAGACCCAACCATATATATATGGACGTTTACTTACCAATACAAAGCTGCAGGGTTCAAGAGCCGTTATGGCAAAGCTGAAACAGGTATTGGAGGAGAAGCAGACATACTCATCGATAAAAACAGAGAAACAGCAGGAATTACTTGTTCTCCAAAGAAAAAATTTAGGAAGTTTTGTTTTAATTTTCCTAGTAAATCGAGACAGCAAATACATATACTTAATGATAATTATAGTTATATGTCATTTGGCATATTTTTTCGTGAAAAAAGTCAGTGTAATGTTTACGAAAAATGTAAAACGTATACTAAATTTTCTAGCTATAGCAAGCCAGTTGGGGGTTATCTAATTAGTGACCATGGTGCAATAGTTGGTGCTCAGTGCCGTATATATACCGGTGATATGCTATTACAAATGAGGAAAGACGAGGACAAAGACGAGAAAAGAAAAGATTTAATCACACTAATTTCAATGCAAACGGCACGTTGTCTTCAACAAGCGCTGGGTCTGACCTACTTTAGTGAGCAATATAGCCTGTTGGCGTACCAACCTTTTTTTTCACTCAGGCAGAGCGGAATTGATTTTAATAAATTAAAAGTAAGTTCTGGTTTTTTGATGGAAAAATACTGTGCGTATGACGCACTCATGCTGAAAATTTTGTATAACAAGAAAATTACACCTGGGATGGATAGGCGCTCACTCATTCCACTTGTCACTCGAATTGTACAAGAAGAGAGGTCATTATACTAAGGTATCTTGGGAGTGCAGTCGGGTAATTATTTTTAGTATATTAAAAGGTGATGAAGTGTCTTATATTTTAGAAAAAATAAATTCGAAATACCACGAGAAAATATTTTTGGATGCTAGTCATGATAAAGAAAAAAGTAGATTGCTAGCGGAGAGAGGTGGATACCTTAAGAGAAAGGCGTCTTTAACGTGGGCTATTGATAGGGGAATCAATTCCTATTTATTTTTGGCACCAAAAATGGCTGTAATGTCAAGCAAGAAGGAATGCTATTATTATTTTTCCGGAAAAATATATCAAATTATACTTAAGGCTCGCTCTGAGAAGGTGGTGTATATAAAAGAAGAAATTGATAAAAAATTATTCACCATTATGAATGAAAAAATAGCTGAGGCATTCTTAGTTCATGGTCATTTGGGTGGTGGAAAGATGGACGGCCCTGCATTTTTAGTGGAATTGAAGGCGTTAAAATAATGGCATATTTAGGTATGGTTTCAGTTTTAAAAATGTACTTTGAAGTGCTGTGGTCAATTATTCGTAAGCAGGGTGGTCAACAACAGGTGATAATTTATAGGGATGTTTGCAAATAATAAAATTGACGAATGAAAAGTTATGGCATGAGATTAAGCATTTAAACATTGGGCCGGAAGATCCCAATATGTCTTTTATTGGACGTTTAGCCAGGGAAAATGCATGGCGTTCTGCGTATGCTGAGCGGGTATTGCTAGAGTATAAAAAATTTATTTACCTGTGTGCTGTGACGCAAGAAAAAATGATGCCCTCCAATATTATTGATCAAGCATGGCATTTACATTTAGCGTTTACCCGATCATATTGGGGCGTGTTGTGTGGTTCGATCTTAAAAACTGAGCTACACCATTACCCCATGGCGTCTGCTTCAGAAGCGGAGGCGTATTATAAAGGGTATCACTCAACGCTTGATATGTATCGGAAAGCGTTTGGTAGACATGCCCCGGCGGACATTTGGCCACCCACAATGGAATGTTTTAATTCGTTCAGTGAGTATGTCAAAGTGAACCTAGAACAAGTCTGGGTGATTAAAAAACTACTCGATCTGGCTGCCGTGTACTGGCCGTTATCCCTGTTAATGTTGTTTTTTATGGCGCTGTTTGGCAGCTTGAACTCGGCGTCCTTTTTTATATGGTTATTCATCTCTTCTGCGGGTTATATGTTGGTTAGCCTTGTGATTATGATTGGCAGAAAAATGTGGGGCAATAAACAAAGGCCGGAAGTTTTTTTAAGGCGGTATTTTGCGTCAAATTTTTTGCATGAGTCGGTGAAGGCCAAGGTCATGTTTTGGCCGAAGCGGGTGCAGGCGGTAGCATTATGCAGCGTCCTCTGGGAATGCACCATAAGCGGTTAATAGCTCGGATATCAGGTCGTAATCGAGTGCGCGACTAAAGGGCACACCATGAAAGGTCAAAATTTCATCAATATCCCCTTGTTTGTGCCAGTTTTCTAATACGTTTTCACTCAGGCTTTGGATTTGTGCTTCGGTGAATAAGCGGGTCAGTTCTGCCAGTGCCTCTGGTAATAAATAAGGGCTGATGTCGATATTTTCTTCGGTGGGTATCTGTATCATCATTTGAAATAAGAAAACGCGGTTCCGAGTGTAAGCCAGGTGTTGTGAAAATTGTGTGCACCAATCTTGCAACGGTAGGGTCATGGACTTTTCAAAGTTCTCTGGGGTGAGTGATTGGCTGAGGTCGCATAAATATGGCGGGATGTCGGTGGTGTGTGCTTCGGTTTGGTCGGTTCTGTTTAGCGTGATCAATAAGCGGCCAGATAATTTGGCTGGTAGATTACGGGTAAATGTGGTCTCTAAAAAGCGTAAGAAATCTGAGAACGGTTGATCACAGGTTGCCCAGGATAGGGTTTTTTCTAGGGCATAACGGGAGTGAAATGTTTCAATTAACCAAGGGTGGTGTAGGTGGAAAAAGTGATAGGGAATGGCATGGTATGCAAAGGCATGACCCGGCTCGGAAACGTCATCGACTAGGTGTTGGACGCTCTCATAGTGTTGAAAGACCGACTCAGTGGATAACGCGACGATGATTTTTCCAGTGGGGGTGAGGAGGTCACGCAAAGCCATGAACCATGGCGCAATGGAGCTGCCCAAGTCACTTTCTAGATGGACGATCATATCAAATTGATGTTTGGGTAAATGGGTTAAGCTGTCGACTTCTGTGAGCTGGGTTAAGTTGGCTTTAAAAGCGTCTGGGATGCTGCCAAGTGCGACAATGGCCGGTTGTGGCGAGGCGGCCTCTAGGGTGCCGAGCAAGGTCATGAGGCTTTTTTGGCCTAAGATCAAGACATGCTGGCCGCTAACTTGTTCGGATGCGCAGTAATAAGACTCAAGTAAGCTTTGTAGAATATGGGTAATCAGTTGGGCGTCAGCATCCTGAATATTCATTGCGCATCTTTATGATTATTTTTTTTAGCGTGAATGGACTCTAGAGGATTTTATTCGAGAGGTCAACCAGCACACTGCGTGTAATAAATTGGCCTATACTGAATGTATAAATCCATTATATTCAAAGGAGATAACCTCATGCAAAGAAAGTCACTGAGTCATCGGCTTATGGTCGTGTTGACCGTGCTGCTCATCGCGGGTGTGTATTCCAGTGCGTATGCTGTGCCCAAGATAACGGGTCACCCGGTTATCGTGACACCGTCGGATTTGTTGACTTGGCCTGCGGAGGTGAATGTCACGCCGAATTTGACTGAGCCGACTGCAAACCGGTTAAATGATTTGCATGGGGAGATTGGCCGTTGCGATATTGTGCTGTCAACGGCGGGTAATTACCATATGGCGTTGCGCGAGTTGTGGCCGATTTATTTGAATGATTATGCTAAGGGGCTGGAGATCAAAACGGGGTATTACACCACGAGCCCGCCGATTTCACCCAAGCAGATTATTAACAAAACGTTGCAGTTTGGTAACCTCAATTTAAAATGTGTGCCGCAAGTGGCGGTCGGCCCCAAAAAACTCATGAAAAAGCTCACGAAATTGGGGCTGATTGAGGGGCAACCTGTGCCCATCATCAAGAATTATGGCAATGTCATTCTGGTTAAAAAAGGGAACCCGAAAAACATCACGTCGGTTTGGGATCTCGGGCGTGATGATGTCACCTTGGTGACGCCAAATCCGGTGATGGAGCCTGGGTCTTTTGGGAATTTCTCAGGGTCGATTTATAACATTGCAAAAAATGATAAAAACCCGCCAAAAGGTATGACAGCGGATAAGCTGTTTAATCAAATTTTTAACCAGTCACAAACCGGTTGTGCGCCAAAAGGCGCGTCCTCGAAACAATGTGCTTGGGTTTCTGGTCAACGTATTATGCATCGGGAGCAACCGTGGGCGGTGAGTTCTGGGAATGCAGATGCTGGGTTTATTTTTTATCACTTGGCGTTATATTTTGTCAGAACCTTTCCGGATCAATTTGAAATTGTACCGCTGGGTGGTCGCGTGGATAAGCCCGAGCCAGTGAATGGCAATAAAGTGGGGGTGTTGAGTGCTGTGCGGATTAAAGGTGCGTGGCGCGATAAACAAGTAAAAGCACGCGAAAAATTGATGGAGGCGTTGAGCTCAGCCAGGTTTTCTGACATTTTAAGCAAACACGGGATTCGCCGACCTTAACTGTATTAGCAGCTTCATTTATCTGCCTTTTCGTTGCCGATTCGACCTCTTAGCACAGGTCGTGATCAGGCAAAAAAGGGTCAAACTCCTTCAAGCTTTAATCACATGCTGATAAATCCAGTCTGGCACGACATCTTGTTTGTAGTTGATCTCCTTACCTTCCGTAATTTCACACACCCACACAGAAGCACTCCCGGAATTATCAAAGATATAAGCTCTGTTTGTTGCTTTAATTGCTTGTTGTAATTGATTCAATGAGCGTTGGTAACGGCTGACAATTTTATCCTCAGGCACATCGTGCCCACCTGCTGCGACTCGCTGTTTTACTCGGGTAATATTAATTTCAGGGTCATCGGTGGCAATGTAATATAGGTAAGTTCGGTATCCAAGTTGCTGTGCAGTGTGAAGTAGCGCGACTTTATCAGGCGCACTCATGACTGTTTCAAAGGTAAATGAGATACGGTTTTTCAATAATTTTGTACGGATAAAGTCAGCGCAGACGGAGGCAAAATAGGCATTAACTGATACGTCAACAAAGCTAAGTTTTTGGTCTTCGAATGTTAGGCAAGCGGCCTTTTCAAGCAGCCCTGCGTTTTTTAACAAAAAGGATTGGCTGAAAAATGTCAATATTTCCTTATCTTCTGCGATCACATTATATTTCTGCAAATCCAGAAAAGTAAACTGACTGATTTCTTTCTGTATTTCATCTGGGTTGATGTAGATCCCGAGTAGGTTATCGGCAATCACTGACTTCAATGTGCTTTTTCCGCTACCGTTAGGGCCTGCAAACATGCGTAATCGTGGTGTTTTTGTTGTGTGCTCAACCACGTTTAGGCACCTTTATCATCGGTTTTGCATCTTTGATAAAGGCTCTTGTTCCGTCAGGTGCGGTTAACACCAGTTTGCCGTCAACTATTTCAGTCACTGAGTGGCCACGACTTAGCGCATCCAAATAAGCTTTTTTAGTGGCGCTTGTTGCCAGGTCTGGAATGAGTTGTTCTAAATAATCAAGTTCTTTTTCTGTTCTCATGTTTATCGCTCTTTTTCAAATCGACCTAGGGTTTTAATTGTGATTAACTTTATATTATTAAAGAATATATTTCAGGCGTCCTTTGTGGCTTTGTTGCTCTCGCTTTAAGTATTCCACAGGGTGGCCAGACAGTAGGGTAGATAAGCATAGTATCAAGTTTTTGAAACATTGACCCCTACGGATGCTGGGTTTGTTTTTTATCACTTGGCGTTATATTTTGTGGGAACCTTTCCGAATCAATTTGAAATTGTATCACTGGGTGGTCGCGTGGATATTCTTGCTTGCGCAGGAATCATACTGGCCCCATTTCATGGCGGTCAATCAGACATTACCGTGTCGAAATAATCCGCGAGTTGTTTGTAATCGACAATGTCAGGGAAATTTTTTAATAGGTTTTCACTTATTTTAAGGCCTTCTTCAAAATAATCCTTAGCTTGCTTTTTTTGTTTCTGGGCTTTGCTTATTTCCCCCATATTGCCTAAAGATATCGCTAAATCGTATAGAGATTTAGGTGTCTGGCCGATGCTGTCGAGGATTTTTCGGCGAATTTCCAGGCTTTCGTGATACGCGGCCTGAGCGCTGGCCCAGTCTCCCTGAGCTTGAGCGACATTGCCAACCTTTTCTAAGGATATGGAGAGATCGCGTAGAGATTCAGGTGTCTGGCCGATGCTGTCGAGGATTTTTCGGTTAATTTCCAGGCTTTCGTGATACGCGTCCTGAGCGTCGCTCCAGTCTCCCTGAGCTTGAGCGACCCCGCCAACCTTGCTTAAGGAAATGAAGAGATCGCGTAGAGATTCAGGTGTCTGGCCGATGCTGTCGAGGATTTTTCGGCGAATTTCCAGGCTTTCGTGATACGCAGCCTGAGCGCCGATCCAGTCCCCTTGAGCTTGAGTAACCTTGCCAACCTTGTTTAAGGAAACGGAGAGATCGCGTAGAGATTGAGGTGTCTGGCCGATGCTGTCGAGGGTTTTTCGGTTAATTTCCAGGCTTTCGTGATACGCGGCCTGAGCGTCGCTCCAGTCTCCCTGAGCTTGAGCGATATTGCCAACGTTGTCTAAGGAAATGGAGAGATCGCGTAGAGATTGAGGTGTCTGGCCGATGCTGTCGAGGATTTTTCGGCGAATTTCCAGGCTTTCATGATACGCCGCCTGAGCGCCGACCCAGTCTCCCTGAGCTTGAGCGACATTGCCAACCTTTTCTAAGGAAATGGAGAGATCGCGTAGAGATTGAGGTGTCTGGCCGATGCTGTCGAGGGTTTTTCGGCGAATTTCCAGGCTTTCGTGATACGCGGCCTGAGCGCCGACCCAGTCTCCCTGAGCTTGAGCGACCTCGCCAACCTTGTTTAAGGAAATGGAGAGATCGCGTAAGGCGTTAGGGTGTTGGCGAGCAAGGGTAATGATGGCATCAGCAATGTTATTGGCTGTTTCAAGCTGTTTTGTTGCAAGGCACACCTCAATGGCATCCCAACCAATATACAAAGTATCCGCTTTGCTGTGTGCTTTTTGAGACACTCGGTGCCATTCGTCTAAGGTGGTTTGCTCTATGTCGGTTAACAGGGAAGGCTCGGGTATGGGGTCAATCCGGTTATCCGGGGTAGATGGCTGACTCACCATCCAGTCGCCGGTATCCAGGGTGAAATTTCGTATGGCCCATAAATCTGGAATTAATGTTTTAATTTGTTGGCGTTCTGCGGCCGGTAGGATGAGCACTAACGGGCGGCTTAACTGTTGACGTAATGCCTCGCGTTGTTCGTTGAGCCTAGCTAAGGCATTCATCCGTGCTTGTTGCCATGCTGGCCCTGGGTGTTGAGTGAGGTCAATCCATAACGGGGCGTTTAATGCTTGCTCAGCCATAGAAGGGCGCAGTGTGGCTTTTAACACTGCCTCAATGAGTAAATCCGGCCTTTCCACTGTACTGTCAATGTGTCGTAAACCAGAAATACGGGCACGATACAGCGCGGCCAAACGCGTTCTGAACAGTTGTATGACTTGGGGATGCTGGCTAAAAATAAAATTTAATGCAAAATCATCACACCATTCTAAATGCCGCTTTAACCGCTGCCAGACCTTTTCAC
>Ga0256847_1000652_pt1 | contig 20816 bp, 11 predicted proteins | sample TeddybearmetaG_FD_189099 | JGI IMG/M metagenome (GOLD analysis project Ga0256847, IMG submission 189099) | Hydrothermal vent microbial communities from East Pacific Rise, Pacific Ocean - Teddybear | ecosystem: Environmental > Aquatic > Marine > Hydrothermal vents | place: Pacific Ocean: East... | reverse complement strand
CGCCGTTTACGCTCAAATCCTGATTGAAATGTACACGAGAGGTAGTGTTGAATTCAATCTCGTCCACACTCCCGGAATAATCCATTGTGTAGAGATCACTGTCAATAATTTTTAAAATGCCTCCATTATCCTTGAACAAGTCTGAGGCGCTATCGTTGGTGAGAATACCGTTGCTTAGGTTTAATTCATCATCCATCAGTACATCACCCCCTGTTTTTTGAATATCCAGATCATGCAGTTTACCAGTACCTGAAATATGTTGATCTGTATTACCATTGAGAATAATATCAGCTGTATTACTAGAAGCTGTGTACCAATATGAAGCATCATTGGTTATGACATTTCCTGAGACACGCAAATCTCCTCCTTGATCACGAATTCTTTGAACTGCAGTAACAGTTAAATCACCTACCACATTGATATCGTTTGATAATTTTAATTCACCAGTTGTGTTTAATGTTAAGCTCAATATAGTAGCTGTAATATCAACTGTGCAATTAGCATTAGATACACCGCTATCAAAGAATACATCATCGCTAGCTCCAGGTACTATGTCAGAACTCCAATTAAGGGCTGTACTCCACAAACCATCTCCAGAATCATTGTCCCAAGTAACTTGTGCTGTTATTAAGGATTGCGTGCACATTAAAGCAAATAAGAAAATAGCTCTCTTTGAAAATAGAAGAGATATAGCACTCTCGTACCTTATTAGGGGTGTTTTTAACATTAGGAATGTTTTAGCAGAAAACGCATGAATACTTTCGTTTTGGAAATCTAAGTTTTATGCGATTTTCTTGATTAATTAAAATTCGTTTAGATTAAAGGGGATCTAAATTTTCTAATGCAAATATGCTTAGGACGAGGTGTTATAATTTTGACAACTTACCGTGTTTAAACTGTCATATCCTATTTAACTGGATTTTATCTCCTATAGGAATGAAGCAATATGTAAAGCTTTTGTCATTATTTTAGAAAAAAATGTTGGCAATGAATTCTTTTAACTACGCAATTCGGATGGTTTGATGCCAAATCGTTTTATGAAGAGATTAGAAAAGTATCGGACATCATTGTAACCAATTGCAAAGCAGGTTTCTTTAACCGTCTTAAAACGTCCCTGCAAAATGTAACCGTGAGCCATTTGTAAACGGATTTCCTGATAGTACTGATTTGGTGTAAGACCAGTAAGAGATTTGAGTCTGCGATGAAATTGGCGCTTACCCAGGTTTACTTTTTGAGCGACGAAATCTATATTTAGACGGCTATCTCCAATAAAATCATTGAAAACATCTTCAACTACCTCTAACCAAGCCGTATCAACTTCTGCCATTACTGGTTGAACATTAGGGCTATTTTCGGTAGATTGAGAAGATTGGTCAGCAAATGCAGATAGTCGATTGCGATAGTTGTGCAATAAATTCTCGATTCGGGCTTTGAGTTCGTCTTCCTGGAATGGCTTGAGTAGGTAATCATCAACACCTATGCGAAGGGCCTTTATTTTTGTGTGGGTTCTGGCTTTTGCAGTAAGCATGATAACGGGTAAATGCCTCCACCGGTCATCCGATTTCAATTTTTCTAAAAATGAAAAACCATCCATAACGGGCATCATCAGATCAGAAATGATTAAATCAGGTGTTTTAGAGTTATTCGAAAGCTTATTCAGTATTTCGAGCGCATTTTGCCCATTTTCAGCATTGATGACATTGTATTCATGAAGTAAGATTTGGAGATACGATCTAAGGTCAATGTTATCTTCGACAACCAAAATAGTTGATTTTTTGAAATCATACTCCAAGTCTACTGGTGGATTTAACTCAACTATACCAGAAAGGCTAGCTGATATTAGAGACGGATAATTTATGCTTTCTTCTTTATCAATCAATATGTCTAATACTATCCTTTTTGGGAATTTGTAATAAAAAATACTTCCTTCACCCAATGTACTTTCTACCCATACTTTACCTTTAAGAAGTTCTGCAATTTCTTTACAAATAGAAAGACCAATACCATAACCCCCTTCTGCTATGACATTAGGTTGTTTGGACTGATAAAAGCGGTCGAAAATATGTGGCAAGTCATTCGGATGAATACCCCGACCTTCATCTTTAATACTAATTTGAAGTTCGCTATCCATTTCATTTACGGACAGGATAACTTTGCCTCCCTCATCGCTAAATTTCATTGCATTAGAAAGAAAGTTATGGATGATTTTTTCAAATTTTTCTGTGTCCAACAGAATTTGAAGATTTTCCTTTGTATTGAATTTTAGTTCGAAATCCAATCCATCGCTTGAGGCAAATGAATGGAATTGAGCCAATTGATCTTTTAAATATTTATTAAAAATGACAGGACTATCGTTAATTTCTAGCTTATCGTTTTCCAGTTTTGACAAATCAAGAATCTCCTTAACAAGTTTTATTAATTGCTTTGTATTTTTTTCAATAAAACCCAACAATTTTTGCTCTTTTACGCTATGTTTTCCGTTTTGCAAAAGTGAGGAGACTGGACCAGAAATAAGTGTAAGAGGTGTTCTTAATTCATGAGAAACATTGGCAAAAAAGTTTGATTTTATTTTATCTAAAGATTTTAGTGACTCTGCCTGCTTTTCTATTACAAGCTTATCTTCTCTTATTTTTTTTGTTCTTTCTTCAATTTCATTCTCAAGAAATAAGGCTCTTGATTTCAATTGAGACAGTCTCCATTTATAAATAGCATAAATCAAGAGTAGACTAGAAAACATAGATAGAAGAATAAACCATATTTTCAGATAGAAAGGCTTCAATACTGATAATTTGAAGTTTAATTCTTTATTTGACCATCTACCATCACTGGATTGCCCTTTAATCTTTAATATATGATTTCCATATGGCAGTCGACTGAATCGAATAGAGTTTTCTTTTTGTGTTGTCCATTCTTGATCAACCCCTTCGATAATGTAGGCATATCGATTTTCATCATCATTAGAATATGTCAACATTTTGAATTCAAGTCGGAAAGATCGATCTCCATGTTGAAAAATAATTTCAGAATTTTGTATTACGTCGTTCTTACCGTTAGGAATTTCGTCACCATTTTTGTCCCTTTGTATAAAATCTGTAATCACCAAAGGAGCTTCAGTTAGCTCCTTATCAGCTTGAAATTCTTTAGGATTAAATGATGTTATACCATTTAATCCTCCAAAATATATGGTTCCGTTATTGCCTCGATGATGTGAGATTCTATTAAATTCATTGTGGCTTATTCCATTTTCTGTCAAGTAGGTCTGAACTTGATGGTTTTTTTTGTTGAATCTCATGATGCCATAATCACTTGACAACCACAAATAATCAGATTCATCTCCATAGACAGCATAAATAGTATTATTACTTAGGCCATTTGATCTTGTATATTGGATGGTATTATCTGTTTGTTGATTTGGAAACCAGTGGACTAAACCTTTATCCTTTGTTCCAAGCCAAAAGGAACCATCTTCTTCCTCATGAAGATGGTATATATTATCAAATTTCAATTTTTTTGTTCCTACTCCCCCTTGCCAATATCTATCTATAATTATATTTTTATTCACATCAAGTACAAAAATGCCTGAATCTGTCGCTAGCCACACCGTTCCATCTTTTCGTTGATGGAATTGATATACAATTACGTTATCTATAAGTCTATCTAGTTTATCTAATACTCTATGATTTTTGCCATCGATGAATCCAATATATCCATTTTCACTTGCATACCATATTTTTCCATATTTATCCTCAAATATTGACCATACAAAAGAAGGTCCTATCTTTTTATCTGATATAGGTAATAATTTAGCCTGTTTTGAGCGAGGATTATAATCTACTATATAGTTTGATGTGGAAAAAATCAAGTTTCCTTTATCACTAGATATTAATGCCAAAAATGAATTTCCATGAATTGAATCAAAAGGATAATATTTAACTAAAAATTCGTTTTCAACTATTTCTGATTTTAGATCTACCTTCCATAAATTTCGCTGGGCTTCTTTTACAACCCAGAGGTTATCATTTATGTCAGATGTAATCCCTCTAACAGGAAATGATTTTTTGACATCATCAGAAAGGTAATTTTTAAAACGGTTATTATAGATTTTAACATGATGTAAACCAAAAAGAGTGCAAATCCAAGCGGTGTTATTATCGTCGAAATAAATTTCCGTGGCGTGCATATTTTGAGAAATGGAAGCACCAACATCAATATTTTCAAAATTATTTCTATCAAGGACCATTAAATGTTCATGGCTATGTATTAACCATATAAAGTTGTCACTGAAATTGATTTTTATCGACCCCCCAAATGGTAGTTTACTCAACGCATTCTCATGATATTTTTGACTCATAAGTGAATCTATGGTCAGTCTACCTGTAGAATCGAAGCAATAAAACGTACTTGAGTAATCACTATTTTGGATTAAAAAACGAGCATCATTTTCTTTTTTATTGTTATAAATGAGGGCATATCTTGCATCATTCATTATATGCTTTTGCATTTTTTTACCAGAAGCATCAATTTTTAATAATTCAATGGAATTTTCTGGATAAGATTCAAAGGGAAGATAATATGAAAACCAATAATTTCCCTCAGCTGTAAGGCGAAAATCAATAAAATCAATGCCATTTTCCAGATTTAATGAGGTCAATTCAAAAGTGTCATTATACTTAATCAATTCAAAATTTTCTGTGACCAAGGCGATTTCTCCATGATCATTAAAATCAAAAGCCTTTACCGATTTAAGTTTCTTTTCAACTTGTTTTGAAAAATAACCTTTGGAAGAAAGAACTTTCTCTGTTTTGGGATCAAATATGTCTATAGAGTTAATTTCATTGGAATTGTAAGCTCTTGTATTAATCAGCCAAAACAATCCTGATTCATCATTAAAAATGTAATCAATCTCATTATTCTGTAGCCCATGAGATTCTTTAGTTATATATTTAAAAGTACTTCCATCAAACCTTTGAAGACCTAGTTTTGTTCCGAACCACATAAAGCCCCGATCATCCTGTTGGGCACAATAAACCTCTCTATGCGCCAATCCCTCCTTAACACCATAAAATTCTTGTTCTATTACAAAATTCTGGGAATAAGCCACAATTGTTAGCAATGAGAATACTAACAGACATAACAGCACTTTATGGTAATTATAATTAAAAACCATTTATAGCTTAATTAATTGATCAAACCTAATTTGTTTTGCATTTTGAAACACTTGTTTCATGGTATGGTAAATCAAGTATTCATTATTTGACCTCAAAGATATATTTATTAAATTAATATATCATCTAAACTTAAGAAAGTGTGTTCAACAAATTGCACATTTGGCATTGTCATTCCGACCGACGCGCTGTGACCTATAGTGTTTTTAGAAAGGTTTCTTCATTGTTGTGCTATTTGGGGAACACACGAAAAGTAGCCTTTGATTGTATTGTATGGCTAGATGCTATGACAGAAAATACCTCTTCTTCATATTTTGTTGTTGTTGTTTGCTTGATCGAATAAAATCGAGTAGAGTGAATTAAAGAAATTATTATTTCTTTAATTCATCCCTCTCACACCACCCGACGTACGGTTCTCGTATCACGGCGGTTCATTAAGTCAGAATGTCTGTACTCATAGTACGATACCAATGATCGGTATCCTCTTTTGTACAGTAGTTTGTTGGGTATGGTGGTTTGTAGAATCGGACTCTTTGATATTGCCAAGTATCCCTTTCTTGTATTTGCCCACATATTGGCTTTCTTCTTGGGTATCCCTAAGTGGCGGTCGCCTCCTTCTGTTTTGCCGACACTCACTCGTCTGATTAGCGATGGATTGTATTTTCCAGTCAATAGCTCTGCCTTGTAATCCTCCCAATACTCTTGCAGATGTGACTTTAGTTCTTTAACTTTCATCCCATCTACTCCGCTAGATCCACCATTGCCCACTACTTGTCTGTAGGCTTTCTTTAGATTACTTCGACTTACTATATTTTCTATCCGTACTTCCATAAATAAAAACAAATCACGCATTCCTGTTGTTTCCCTCTTGTTGCATCTTTATAGTTGTACTCTCCTACTTTGTCTTCGGATTCCGTCCTATCTTTCCGTAGTAAGTTCCTCATTTTGAGGTGTGGCTGTACTTGGCCTATATATATAAATCAATAAGTTCTCAACTAACTCAATGTTCAGTCCTTCCCAATTCGTGAGTCCTCGGAGGTAGGGGATTAGCCTTCTCCGCTCGTATCATTGGTACTATGACCTCGGCTGACTTCTGAATCCTAATATTCAGATCTCCCAGGGTAAGATTATATATCTTTCTTTCCATCTCCCCGCTGTATTTACCTTACTAGAATCTGTGTAACTGTTGGGCTTTGTTTTGTTATGCAAACTTACCCTTCTACTCCCGCCTTGTTATACAGTTTCTGTCCGTCGGGGCAGAAATTTGCCGTAAGCTTCCTTCAGACCCAACCTCACGATTACGCCCTTGCTCTTAGCTAACACTTCCCACTACTTCGCGTGTAGAGGATTTTCATCTCCTAGATATTAATCATGCCTGGCACACATAAAAAAGAGAGTCAATAAATTGACTCTCTTTTCAATATTTTCATGAAAATATTTACAAACAATTCTGACTAATGCCTCAAAATCATCCGATCAAATATATTGCTTTTAATAATTACTTTCCTTCAAGTTCTTTGATTTTATACTCTGCTTGAGGCTTATACTTCTCACCTGTCACAAGTTTATACGCAGCAATTGCTTCAGCATTCTTACTTAATTTTTCGTAAGCTTTAGCTTTAGCGACATAGTATTTATCATCTACTGTTGCTCCCGAAAGAGTTATTGCTTTGTCAGCATAGGTAATAGCCTCTTCTGTGGCAGTCGATTCAGTGATCGCTCTGCATAAATAGTAACAAACCTCAGCATTTTCTCTCATTCCCAAATATGCTTTTCCAGCAATAATAGCATTAGGATAATCTTTACTTGTGTAAATTTTACCAACCATATTTCTTGCCTTTTTGTATAATTTTTTAGCCTTTTCAGCCTTACCACTAGCTGTAGTTTTATCACCAGCAGTTATATACATTTTTATAGCTTCCACTTTATCACCTTTAGCTTCAGTAGCTGCAGCTAATCCTTTATAATTAGATGCATAATCAGGTGCCCACTCCATACCTTTATTGTATAATGTTATTGCTTCATCAAAGGCTCCAGCTTTTTTCTTAGCATTTCCTAGATTATATGCAGCTTTAGATCCATTTTTCTTAGCAAATCCAACTACTTTATCATTTTCTTCTTCTGTAGCTTTCGCTAATGCAGATTCCAAGATTGGCAATCCCGCTTCATAATCTTTAGCTTTCAACAATGCAAGTCCTTCATTATACAATGAAGTTGCGGTCTTAGCATCTTGAGCGGATAGAGTTCCAGCAAAAAGACAAAATATAAATAAAATGGTTAGATATTTACTAATTGACTGTGTCATAATTATATTTTAAATATTTATTTTTAAATAAGTCGCAAAAAAATATAAATTTTTCGGATAAAAAAAATCTTATGGTATATTTTAGATATTTTTAATCAATACGAATTATCCCCCGACAATTACACAAAAGTCAAAATTCTAATGGGCAGGCATATATTCATTGATATCTATAACATACATTTAAACAACTTTATTTTGACTATTTGGTTTAATTATTGTTAATTTTACACTAACTAAGAAAATAAAGTAAAATATAATGGCAAAGAAAAGAGTTGCAATCAATGGTTTTGGGCGTATAGGAAGACTTACGTTCAGAAACTTACAAGCTAATAATGATGTGGAAATTGTTGCCATAAATGATCTAACGGACAATGGAACATTAGCACATTTATTAAAATATGACAGTGCACATGGTAAATTTAATGGGACTGTAGATTATACTGAAGATAAGCTTATTGTCAATGGCAATGAGATTCTTGCTTTTTCTACAAGAAATCCTGAAGACCTTCCTTGGTCAGAGAATAATATTGATGTTGTCTTAGAATGCACAGGTATTTTCAGAACTAAAGAAGGTGCATCTAAACATATAACTGCTGGAGCAAAAAAAGTTGTTATTTCTGCACCTGGAACAGGAGACGGGATTAAAACAATTGTTTTAGGTGTAAATGGAGATGAAATTACTGGTAAAGAAACGGTATTGAGTAATGCGAGTTGCACAACCAACTGTTTAGCTCCTATATGTAAAATAATAAATGATAATTGGGGATTCCAAAGAGGATCGTTGACAACAACCCATGCATATACTGCTGACCAAAATATTCAAGATGCTCCACATTCAGACTTGAGAAGAGCACGAGCAGCTGCTTACAACATTGTTCCTACTAGTACAGGTGCAGCGGATGCAGTTGGATTAGTAATACCAGAAGTAGCTGGTAAAATGTTTGCTATTGCTATCCGAGTTCCTGTCATCACAGGTTCATTGATCGAATTAAATGTGTTAGTTGACAAAACAGTAACGAAGGAGGAAATAAATGCCAAATTCAAAGAAATGGCTGAAGGTCCAATGAAAGGAATTTTAGAATATACTGCTGACCCATTGGTATCTTCAGATATAGTTGGAAACAAACATTCTTCTATTTTTGATTCTTTGTTGACTGATGTAATAGACGGAAATTTCATCAAAATTGTTAGTTGGTATGATAATGAAGCTGGATATAGCGCTCGATTAGCTGATTTGGTAGCAAAAATTTAAATTTATTCCAAAAGATATATTTATAGGACTTCTAAATGCTTAGCATTTTAGAAGTCCTTTTTTTATGTATTAATTAAAAAATAGAATACGATATATTAATGAATTAGAGTAATTGATTCATGTATATTTGCACCATAAAATAATAAGATGAGAACAATAAAAGATTTAGATCTAAAAGGTAAAAAAGTACTTGTACGAGTTGATTTCAATGTACCGCTCAATAAGAAGTCTGAGATCACAGATGATACACGTATGCAGAAAGCGATGCCGACTATCAAATATCTTTTGTCGGAAGGAGCAGCTGTAATCCTTTGTTCTCACTTGGGAAGGCCTCAAAAAAATAAAACTGCAGACGGATCTATTAATGTTCAAAAATTCACCTTAAGACATTTGGTGGTGCATCTTAAGCAATTATCAAATGCAGAAGTACAATTTGCTGAAGATTGTGTGGGAGGAGAAACTGAACTACAAGCAGAAAGACTGCTTACAGGGCAAATCTTGTTATTAGAAAATACTAGATTCTATGAGGGAGAATCAAAAGGGGACATGGATTTAGCGATCAAACTATCAAGGCTGGCTGATATCTATGTAAATGATGCATTCGGTACTGCACATAGAGCTCATGCATCTACAGCTACTGTTGCCAATTATTTCAAACCTGAAGAGAAGGCATTAGGTTTATTAATGTATGATGAGATTGCAAGTGCTGACAAATTGCTTAAAAGCCCACAGAGGCCTGTAGTTGCAATTGTCGGTGGAGCAAAAGTCAGTGATAAACTAAAACTTCTAGAGAAACTTATCGAAGTTGTTAACCATGTTTGTATTGGTGGAGGTATGGCATATACTTTTAAGAAAGCCTTAGGTGGAAGTATTGGGAAATCTCTTTGTCAGGATGATTATATGGATCTTGCTCTAGAAATATTGAAAAAGGCAAAAGAATTAGGGACTGAGATTCATCTCCCGATAGACTCATTAATTGCTGACAAATTCAGCAATGATGCCAATACTAAAATAGTAAACACTAATGAAATACCTGAAGATTGGCAAGGTCTTGATATCGGACCTGAAACAATAAAAGCATTCACTGATGTAATTTTAAGTGCAAAGTCTATTCTCTGGAATGGACCAATGGGTGTATTTGAAATGGAATCATTCTCAAAAGGGACTAATGAAGTCGCTGTCGCAGTAGGTCAAGCTACGAAGAATGGAGCATTCAGCTTAATCGGTGGTGGAGACAGTGTAGCTGCTATTAATAAAGCAGGCCTTTCTGATTCTGTCAGCTTCGTATCTACAGGTGGTGGAGCAATGTTGGAATACCTTGAAGGGAAGACGCTTCCTGGGATAAAGGCAATTATTGGATAATGAATAATTGATAATTGATAATTGATAATTGAAAGTTAATAGTTAATAGTTAATAGTTAATAGTTAATAGCTGAAAATTGAAAGTTGAAAGTTGAGCGTTGAAGACGGAAAGTTAACTCCGTGAATCTCCGTGTATTCTCTGTTTTATCTCCGTGTAAATTCTAAAACATGACAAAACTAGCCTTAGTCCAAAAAGCTCCTGTTTTCATGGACTCGAAAAAGTCATCTATAACTGCGGTCGAATACATTAATGAATCGGCATCAAATCAGGCGGACATTATCGTCTTTGGAGAAGGATGGCTCAGTGGATATCCAGCCTGGATCGACTACTCTTTGCATATGGGCTGCTGGGATCAAAAAGAAATAAAAGAGATTTGGGCGGAGATGTTTGCCGATGCTGTTCAAATCCCAGGAGATGAAATCAAAGTAATTCAAGAGGCTGCTAAGAAGAATTCGAAGTACGTCATCATAGGCGCAAATGAAGCAATCAAAAAGGGAAAAGGCAATGGTACTTTATACAATACTTTATTAATTATTGATCCTTCTGGAGAAATTGCGGTGCATCACAGAAAGCTAATGCCTACATTCAATGAAAAACTTGTTCATGGATATGGCGATGCTTACGGTCTTAAGTCAATCACAACTCCACATGGGAATATCGGTGGATTAATCTGCTGGGAACATTGGATGCCTCTTACAAGACAAGCCATGCATGATGAAGGAGAAGATATTCATTTTGGGCTTTGGCCTGCTGTAAAATCATCTCACAAATTGGCTAGTAGACATTATGCATTTGAAGGTAGATGTTACGTTGTTGCTATGGGACAAATATTGCACAAAAAGAGCATTCCAGGTTACCTCGATCTGAAGCCAGAATTACTCAATAATGATAGTGACTATATTTTAGATGGAGGCAGTTGTGTGATCGATCCTAATGGAAATTTCATTCTAGAGCCACAGTATGAAAGAGAGGAGATTATTTATGTTGATCTACCTCCTTTAAAAGATTTGTATACAGAAAGAATGAATCTAGCCACAAGTGGTCATTATCAGCGTCCAGATGTATTTTCATTTAGTGTAGATAAGAGACGAATGACAGATTGATACTTAGAACCATAACCAACCATTATCCCGAACATAAAAACCTAAGATAATCGAATTAAATACACCATTCACTCAATAAAGGGTAAATGGTGTTAATTTTATAATTATCGGTAAAACAGATAAAAATAACACTACTTCTTCTTAGCTTTTGCCTTAGCCTTAGCAGCAGCTTTCTTAGCTTTTGCTTTCTTTTTTAATTTAGCTTTTGCGGCTTTAGCTTTTGCCTTTGCAGCTAATTTTTTAGCTTTAATCTTTGCTTTTGCTTTTGTTGCTACTTTAGCCTTGGCTTTTGCTTTTGCTTTTAGTTTTGCTTTTAGTTTTGCTTTTGCCGCTTTAGCTTTTGCTTTGAGTTTTGCGGTTAATTTTTCTTTTTTTGCCATTTAAGTAAAATTTAAATTGTTTTATAATTATATTCTTTCATTTATTCTATTCTAATATTTTAAACGTAGTCCGCCTATTCACTTGATGCTCTTCTTCAGTACAATCATCACAATTGCAATTGATCGCAAATGCACTTTCGCCATATCCTTTAGCAATCAATTTATTCCGGGGTACGCCTTTCGACACAATATAATTTACAGCTGATTCCGCTCTTTTTTGAGACAATATTTGATTGTATTCATCATCAGATCTACAATCGGTATGAGATGACAACTGAATCTTAATTTGAGGGTTATTCATCAATATAGTAGTCAAACTATCCAACGTTGGTTTAGCATCATTTCTAATATCCCATTTGTTGAAATTGTAATAGATATTATCGAGGGTGATTTCTATATTTGAGAAGATCTTAGCCAAAACCAATTCTATATTAAGCGTCGTGGACAAACTCCCTATTGGTACCTTTAAGTTATATGTACTTACTGATTTAATATCGTTCAAATATCCAATTTTACTGGCTTTAATCGAATATGTCTTATTCATTTCCAACTGCACTATGAATTGGCCTTTCTCATCAGAATAAATTTTCTGTTGTTTTTGTCCATCATCAATGACTATATAACATGCTGCTAATGAAACCTTTCCCAATTCATCACTATTGGGATCTTCTGGGTTTTCAAAAGTCACTTCTTTTGTTTTACCAGCCAAGTATACATCAATTACTATCTCTTCTTCGAGGGTGTCTGTCTCCGTTGTTTCTGTTGGTGGTATTAATGACTGCCTTTTTTGGAACTCATATATATCTTCCTTACCATACCCTTTACGAGAAGAAGTAAAGAAACCTTTTTGTACAACTCTCCCTCTCAGGTTTGCATTATTATCTATCACTAAACCAAAGTCATCAAAAGACGAATTGATAGGTTTTTTCAAATTTTGAGGAGGTGCCCATTCTCCATTTTGTTGCAACCAAGTTTTGAAAATATCAAGACCTCCCAATCCAGCGAAGTAATCTGAAGAAAAGTATAACGTATCCCCATCTCCAGAAGGAAACATTTCATTTCCAGATGAATTTATAGTCTGTGGAAAAATAAATGGCTCAGCCCATTCGAAATTGCCTTCCTCATCGAAAATTCTTTCTACATAATATAGATCATGTCCCCCTAATCCATCTACCATCTCTGCACTAAATACCAAGACACTGTCTTCTTCAATAAAAGTAGGCTGTCCATAATTAACTCCACTTTGTAAAAAAGACAATGCTTTTGGTTCTGACCAAATGCCAGTATTCCTTTCACTATGCATCAATTTGCAAAATCCATCTGAATCTTCATCAACAAAACATCTGACAAATACCATATCCAGACCATCCTGGGTGAAGCATGCGGTACCTTCATTCTGATCTGTATTTATGCCTGCATCAAATCGTTTTATATCTGATCCATTTTTTAGCATTACAAATAAATCAGTATGCTTATTTCCTGTCCATTTATAGGAATCTCCGCCAGTACTTTCATCATTATCAGATGTAAATACTAAAAAGTTATTATCTAAAAGTACAGGAGAGTATTCTGAATATCCTGAATTTTCATTTATCGGTTCAACTTCTATATCTTGATCAGAATCATTTGACCAAGATGCTACTTCTTTAAGTACATATATCTCTCGATCTATTTGCCTAGATGAATTGCTATTCAATTTGAGTTTCTGGTATGAATCTATAGATGATTGATAGTCTCCAGATTTTTTATATTCTTTGGCAATAGCTAAAAGTGCCTCATTTCCATATCCATTGTCCACAGATTTTTCGAGCCAGCTAATAGCCAGCCTATTTTCTTCCAAATAGGCATAACTCATCCCTAGTAAATAAGATTGTCTTGCTCTGAATCTTGTGTTGTCAGCTTTCTCATATTCTTGAGAAAGCATCTCTACGGCTACAGCATATTGTTTTCTCTCATATGCCATTTCTCCAGTTTTGATTTTTTTTCCAAACCCGCAACTGGCTACAAAAACAACAAGTAAACTATATGTGAAAAATGATTTTAATATTTTAGACATGGATACAAATATATATTTAATTCGATTACCATAGCTATAACGCAGAAAAATGAAAAATTGATTAGTAAAACTTGTAATATTTTGGATTGCATCCTGTTTATAATAACATGTACTTAAACCTTTGCGAACTTTGCGCAACCATAGACTACTTTGCGGTTAAAAAAAATGTCTAATTAGAATTTTGATTTCATGCAAAAAAAAATGCCCTGACTGAAAAGCCAAGACATTTATATATTTCAATATTATTACTTTCTATAATTGATCAGCAGGAGTCGAAGCAGCTGCAGCAGCGGCTCTGCCAAAACTCTTTGAACCCTTAGAATTATTTGATCTTCTTACAGTAGCTTTCAAATCATCAGATAAATCTCTCACGATTGGAGTTGCCACAAAGATTGAAGAATATGTACCCACTAAAATACCGATAAGTAGTGCGAATGCAAATCCTTTGATCGTACCTCCACCAAATATCAACAATATCGCTACAACAATCAATGTTGTCAATGATGTGATAATAGTTCTTGAGAATGTACTGTTCAACGCAGAATTCAATATTTCATCCTTTTCCTTGTTTGTATAAATTCCTAGGTATTCTCTGATTCTATCAAATACAACAACTGTATCATTTATCGAATAACCGATAACAGTCAAAATCGCTGCTATGAATGCCTGATTTATCTCCAAAGAGAATGGCATAACATCTTTTAACAATGAGAACATTCCAAGTACTATCAATGAATCATGGAATAAGGCTGCAACCGCACCCAAAGAATATTGCCACGTATTGAATCGCATAAAGATGTATAAGAATATCAATATCAATGCAAATATTCCCGCATAGAATGAACTACTTCTGATATCATCTGCAATAGTAGGTCCTACTTTGCTACTACTAATAATGTGCATTCCATCTTCAAAACTTGCATCTTCAAACTGGTCTGCCGTAGATGTAGATCCATCGATACCTTGCAATCCTGCATACAATCTTTCCATTACCTTCACATCGTTACCTTCAGCATTATCGCCAATAAGATAATCAGTAGTAATCTTATAAGTATTGTCACTATCAACTGTCTTCACGATTGGCGCCTTGCCAAAAATATCTTCAGCTGACAACTTTGTTATTATATCTTCTTGATCTACATTTCCACTAAACTGGACATCATAAGAATATCCACCTTTGAAATCCACACCAAGATTAAATCCTCTTGTAAATATTGATGCAAGTCCAGCAACGATCAACAATGTAGAGATAATATATGCAGTCTTTCTCTTAGACATCCAATTGATGTTAAGATTAGCAAACGCATTCTTTGACCATCCTGACCAGAAGCTCATTTCTCTTCCTCCTCCTGTATAACTATCGATCATTAACTTTCCGAAAAGTACAGCTGTCAATAAAGAAGAAAGCACACCGATCATCAATACGATCGCAAATCCTTTGATTGGGCCTAATCCAAAATATGCTAGGACCATTGCTACTAAGAAGGTAGTTACATTGGCATCAATAATTGCTGAATACGAGGCTTTGAATCCATCAGTAATGGCGGACAGATTTGACTTACCTGCCCTGAGTTCTTCCCTGATCCTTTCAAATATGATTACGTTGGCATCTACCGCCATACCGATTGTCAATACAATACCAGCTATTCCTGGCAATGTAAGCACTGTTCCTAAAGAAGACAATGTTCCAAATATAAAGAACATATTGGCCAACAAAGCTATGATCGAAACAATACCACCTTTTCCATAATAGAACATCATAAATAATAATAGCAAGGCAAAACCTGTTATTAATGAAATGACACTACTCTTAATATTCTTAGCTCCTAATGAAGGCCCTACGATTGACTGTTGGATTATCTTAGTCTTCGCTGGTAATTTACCAACTTCAAGAATATTGGCAAAATCCACCGCCTCTTGAATACTGAAGCTACCTGAGATAGAAGATCTTCCTCCAGTAATCGCTCCATTATTTACTCCTGGAGCAGAAACAACTTCACCGTCAAGAGTGATCGCAATCTCTCTTCCTCCATTATTGTATGCTATCTCTGTCATCTTAGCCCACTTCTTGGCTCCATCTGAGTTCATTGTTAATGAAACCTCAGGTGTTCCTGATGTCGGATCTATTTGCTGAGAAGCCTCAACGACAACATCACCTTCTATTGGTGCTTTGCCTGATGTTGTAGTCTTAATCAAGTACAATTCATAATCATCCGTTAGAAGATTATCTTGATCTTTGTACGGCTTATAAGAAAATGCAAAACTTGAATTCTTAGGGAAATATGTTTTCACCTCGTTCGAGTTCAACATTTCTTTCACTCTAGCTACTTCCTTTTTATTTACAAGTCCCATCACTGTTTGATAGTATTGCTGTCCACCTGTACCGTTCAGTCTAAGTTTGCTCAACAATGGACCTTGTGCACCAAATACATCAGCCCTTGGTTGGATTAGTATAGTAGAGTCACTTACATTACCATCCTCATCATATTGATAATTATAGGTAGTATCCATTTTTTGAACTATATCCTCTCCTCTTATTGCAGCAATTCTTTTGTCTGCTTCTTGGAACATACCTACAATTCCTGGATCAGAAACTCTATAAGTATCCCAAAATTCAAGTTGTGCAGAAGCTTGGATAAGGTTAATCATCCTCTTTGGATTGTCAACACCAGGCATCTCAACCAAGATAAGATCTCTCGACGCATCCAGTGAAATATTAGGTTGGATTACTCCTGATCTATCTATTCTTTCTTTCAGCATCTTGAATGTACGTCCTACCGTCTCATCTGCTGCAGTTCTCAATAGCTTGATTACATCGCCATCTGAAGTATCATTGTTGATTTCACCTAATGTTTTACTTCTTTGGAATAGTTTACCCATCCTCTTATCGGGAGCTATCTGCTTAAATGCATTTGCAAACAGAGTAATGTAGTCAGAAGAACTGCTTTCTAAGTCTAATGATGCTTTGTCTAAAGCCTTCACAAAGTCTGCATCACTCTTTTTACTTCCTGCTAATGCAACTAAAACCTCTCTAAGGTCAACTTGCAAAACAGCACTCATACCTCCTTTCAAATCCAGTCCAAAACCTAATTGTCTCTTCTTTAGATCAGCGTATGTGTATTTGGTCAATCCTGGAATAGTTAGAATAGTCTCATCTGACATTGAATCTAAAAAATAAGCTTTTGCAAATTTTTTGGTACTAGATTTTATACCATCATCAACCTTACTAGCTCTATCTATAGCATATTCTTTCGCTGCTTTTTCAACCTTATTTGTTGGTATAAAATAAAGCAGCTGAACTGCACTCACAATCGCTATGAGTATCAAGAAAAACTTCAATAATCCTTTACCTTGCATGTTCTATTTTTATTTATTTCTTGGAAAAACGACGCAAATATACGTCTTTAATTTACATACGTACTATATAAACTAACCTAAGTCATATATTAATACTGAATAATGTGTAATGATACTGATTTACAGTCATTAATTTATACGTAAAATTTATAAAATGAGCTCAAATGAAGATATTTTGGAATAATATTGCTATTTCACCCAAAATAGGAAGAGGAATTGTTTTTAAACTTGCTCAAATATGAAACAATAACTTCACACGTTTTTACAATGGATTGTTAACAGATGAAATAAATAAAATGAAATTATTAAAATCTGTCTTTTTCAAACATAAGGGTGCATTTCAAAATGACGTTTTATTAATTCTAATTTAAATTATAATAATAGACTTTTTTCAGAATCGCTAAATCGCAAAACCGCTAAATCGCCTTATGATGTTGACTTTCTAAAAAGTCTTTTCGTCTATCAAATAGTAAATGTGACAATTTGAAATGCACCCAACCATAATATGTCTTTCTATTCAAACATTTTCAAGCTATATTTGCGTCAAACCTAAATTTTTATGAAACATACAAGATTAATAATCTTTGGCTTTAGTATATTCTTGATCTCTTTCTACAGTTGCAAAACTCAAAAAGGAATTTCAAAATCTACTTATTCACTTGAAAAAGTAAAATTAGATGTAGAGACACTTTCTGCTGATGATATGGAAGGGAGGGAGACAGGTACTGCTGGTGAGAAAAAGGCTGCGGGATACATTTCCAAAAGAATGGAAGAAATTGGGTTGACACCAAAAGGAACATATGATGGATACTATCAATCTTTTAGTAGAAAAATAAAAGCCAATCCACATTTAGACGAACCTTCACCTGATGACAAAGTAATCGTGGGTCTCAATATTATAGGCGGCATCGACAATGGGGCTGATTATACAGCTGTGATTGGCGCTCATTATGATCACTTAGGTTACGGAGCGGAAGGATCATTGTATATAGGAGACCCAGCTATCCACAATGGTGCAGATGATAATGCTAGTGGTGTTGCAGGAATGCTCAGAATAGCAGAAGAATTAATGTCTGACACAGACAAGGCACTCAATTATCTATTCATCGCATTTAGTGGGGAGGAGAAAGGACTTTGGGGGAGTAATTATTTCGCAAAGCATCCTGTAATAAGTATGAATAAAATCAATTACATGATTAATATGGATATGATTGGCAGACTCAATGATGAGAAACAATTGGCCATTTATGGTACTGGTACTACCCCACTTTGGAATAAAGCACTTGCGATAGACGATGGGAAGCAGTTCAGAAAGAAAGAAGAAGCATCAGGTATTGGACCATCAGATCATACTTCATTCTATCTTGAAAATTTGCCCGTACTTCAATTTTTCACAGGCCAACATGCGGATTATCACAGGCCAACAGATGATGCGCATTTAATTAATTATGATGGAATTATAGAGGTTACAGACTACATACTTGGCGTCATAGATTATACTGAAAATCGAGGCAAGCTTCAATTCACAAAAACGAAAGATGAAAGCACCGAAACACCTGATTTTAAGGTTACACTTGGAGTGATTCCTGATTATTTGTTTGATGGTAAAGGAATGAGAATTGATGGTGTCAGAGATGATAGACCAGCATACAATGCAAATCTTAAAAAAGGTGATATTATTATTAAAATGGGAGACCTTGAGGTTTTTAATATGATGAGCTACATGAAAGCTCTTGGTAAATATGAAAAAGGACAAACTATAGACATTACAATAATTAGAAAAGGAAAGGAGAATACTAGAAAACTTACTTTTTAATTAATAAAGAGACTTAATAACTGATAATCTTAATAAGTGAAGAGTGAAGAGTGAAAAATTAAGAATTAAGAATTAAGAATTAAGAATTGAGAATGAATTTGAGAAAATAACTCAATAACTATTTAACTCAATAATTAATCAACTCAATAACTTATTAACTCAATAACTGACAAACTCAATAACTGACAAACTCAACTAATAGAATATGGCAAGAGCTAGAGTATATGAAAAGTACAGAAGTAAAATGCAGAAGGTAGCAGACATCAATCATGCTATTGCAGTTTTATCATGGGATAAGGAAGTGAATTTACCAAAAGATGCTGCTATGCACCGATCACAACAAGTCGCTACTCTAGCCGGTATCGGTCATAGTGAATTTGTTGATGAAGATTTTGGATTAATGTTGCAACGGCTATCAGGTATGAAGACGTTAAGTGATAAAGAAGTAAAGAATGTGTCAGTAACATTGGATGCTTATCAAAAAGCTACTAAGTTCAGTGAAGACTTTATTATCAGAAAATCAAATATTGAGTCTAATGCCTATCATTCATGGTTGAAAGCACGAGAAGAAAATGACTATTCTGTATTTAAGGATGCTCTAGCCGACCTAGTTAAACTTAAGAGAGAGGAATCTAAGAAACTTAAGGCTGGAGATCATCCTTATGATGCTTTATTGGATATTTACGAGCCTGGATTGACAGTTGCTCAACTTGATCCTATTTTTGCTGGAATAAAAAAAGATCTAAAAAAACTGCTCAAAAAAATCAAGAAAAAGAAGCAGATTAAAAATTCATTTTTACAAAAAAAATATGAATGGGATCTTCAATGGGAATTTGGGTTAGATATTTTGGAAAACATGGGATATGACTTCAATCGAGGTCGTCAAGACTTGAGTGCACATCCATTTACTACTTCTTTTTCACCTATGGATGTGAGGGTTACAACGCGTGTAGATGAAAATGATTTTGCTTATATGCTTTGGAGCACTATTCATGAAGGTGGCCATGCATTATACGAGCAAGGCCTATCAATAGATGATTATGGTTTGCCAACTGGTTCATATATTTCATTATCTATCCACGAATCCCAATCTAGGCTTTGGGAGAATCATGTAGGTCGTAGTAAAGATTATTGGACACATTGGTATCCATTACTAAAGGCAGATTTTCCAAAAAACTTAAAGAAGACAAATCTGGACCAATTCTATGCAGGTATAAATAGAATAGCCCCTAATTTGATAAGAACAGAAGCGGATGAATTGCATTATCATTTCCATGTATTGATCCGGTATGAGATCGAAAAAGGACTTATAGAAGGCAATATTGATACAGAAGATCTAGATACTGTCTGGAATGAAAAGTATCAAGAATACATGGGAATTTCTGCCAAAGATGCCAATTCAGGTGTCCTTCAAGATGTGCATTGGGCACATGGTAGTTTCGGGTATTTCCCAACTTATTCTTTAGGTAGCTTTTATGCTGCTCAGTTTTATGCCCAAGCTGAAAAAGACATACCAAAATTAGGTAAGAAGTTATCAAAAGGTAATACTGAACCATTATTATCATGGCTTAGAGAAAATATTCACCAACATGGAAGAAGATATGAAGCGGATGAATTGTGTAATATAGTTACAGGAGAATCTTTAAATGTGGATCATTTTCTAAAATATGCAACAGATAAATACTTGAACATTTATCAGAAATAAGAATTTAGTATTAACATACTAAATGTAGTAGTTTTTTTTTTAACAGCAAAGAGCGCTAAGGTTGTGCAAAGATTGCAAGGTGTGTATCACAAATTGCACTTTCTCAAGAAAATAAGCTCCTTGTCATCTTGAGCTAAGCGCCAGCGCAGTCGGGCACTCCTTGTCATTCTGAGCGAAGATTCATCGAAGTCGAACACTTCTTGTCATTCTGAGCGAAGATTCATCGGAGTCGAACACTTCTTGTCATTCTGAGCGAAGATTCATCGGAGTCGAACACTTCTTGTCATTCTGAGCGAAGATTCATCGGAGTCGAA
>Ga0256847_1000651_pt1 | contig 20853 bp, 16 predicted proteins | sample TeddybearmetaG_FD_189099 | JGI IMG/M metagenome (GOLD analysis project Ga0256847, IMG submission 189099) | Hydrothermal vent microbial communities from East Pacific Rise, Pacific Ocean - Teddybear | ecosystem: Environmental > Aquatic > Marine > Hydrothermal vents | place: Pacific Ocean: East... | reverse complement strand
TGTTTGTTCGAGGTCTATTTCATGAGTCAGCTGCTGTAGTAAGTGACCATCAATAGAAGCCAGAAATGAAAAACGTAATACCTTGTTTGAATGGTGCGATAACGCTTCAACCGCCAGTTCTGGCCCTAGGTGTGACCCGCCAATACCGATATGCACTATATGGTTTATCGGCTTGCCGGTATGACCTCGCCAGTGACCGGAAATAACGTCATCCACAAAGGCGAACATTTGTTTTTGGGCCGGGGAGATCATTTTTCGATAGGCATAGTTTTGCAGCGCTTCGGGAGTGCGTAACATTGTGTGAAGGGCCGGTCGGCCTTCGGTCTGGTTTACTATCTCTCCTTTAATTTGTCGGGCTAAGCCTTCTTCAAACCTGGATGATGTTGCAAGGTTCAGCAATTCCGAGAAGACAGACTGATCAATTTTTTGTTTAGAGTAGTCCACGCTTAGACCACACACTTCAAAAGCGAAATCTCGGTATCGGTTGGATGTATTGACAAATTGCGACAGCGGAGTAGTTTCGGCCTGTTCTGCCAGAGCCGCCAATGCTTGCCAGGCTTTCTGCGAGGTGGGAGAGGATGGGGCTTTTGTCATATACGTCCTTAATCAGCCTGGAATAGTCTTCAGCCTAAAGAAAAGAAGGCTGGGGATTAAAATACTGCCTGATTCCGTCCATCGATCTTATCTGTTTGAGCAGTGATTCAAAATGCTCGTCATTTTCAGCTAAGTCTATAGCCTCGGAGTTTACGATAAGCAAAGGTGCCGAATCGTAATAATGGAAGAAGCGGGTGTATGCACCACTCAGAGCTTCCAGATAGTCTGCTGCCATATTTTGTTCTGCTGGTATGCCGCGCCTTTTTATACGCTGCAACAAGATATTTACCGGCGCCTGCAAATATATAACCAGATCGGGGCTTGGGGGATTAATATCCAGTTGCTGATAAATCTGGTCGTACAGGGAAAATTCCTCCTCTGTAAGGTTTATCTCCGCAAACAGGCGATCTTTTTCTATCATAAAATCACTCACCAGAGTGGGTCTGAACATGGCGTGGCCCAGGTCGGACACCTGTTTGGCACGTTGTAATAAAAAGAATAACTGTGTAGGTAAGGCCTGCTGTCTACCGGTTCGATAAAACTGTTCCAAAAAAGGGTTTTCCGCAGCACCTTCCCTTAGCATTGAGTACTGAAATGTCTCCGCCAGGCGTAATGCAAGGGTGGTTTTACCGGCCCCAATGGGCCCTTCTACTACGATATATTTTGGAAAATCAGGATCTTCAGGCGGGTTGGAAAGCGGTAATGTCATGCGTTCCCGGGTTTCCTGCGGCGACGCCTGCGTTTTTTGTTACGTCCGTCCCCAAGGCCTGATTTAGATTGGCCGTTAAGTGCGTTAATCATTTCAGTACGTTCTTCTACACTAACTTCCTGAATAAGTGTCCACCAGTCAGCCAGCTCCTGGGGAACTTGGGATGCGGTACATCGCATGAGCATAAAGTCATAGGCCGCGCGAAAGCGGCGGTCAGCGAGGCTTTTTTCTATGTGGCGAGGAGAGCGACTTTCAAGATGGTTCTGCATTTTCCAGACGTCTCGAATAAACTGGGTGAATCTTCGCGGAATGGAAATGTTAGCCTGCTGCTCGGCAATTACTTCCGCTGCAGCCGTATCACCTGCCTGGCCAGGACGCATTTCCTCAGAATACTGGGCTGTTCTGCGTTGATAGGCTGACCAGAGCAATACGCCATAGATAAAACCTGGAGTGACTGGTTTTTCCTGCTGAATTCTGAGATCGGTGGATTGCATGGCCGCAATAATCATGGCCTGTTCTTTGCCTACTGACGGAAAAAGAAGGGCCGTTAGGTTGTAGTGCTCGAACAGGGACCAAATTTTTTCTGCATAACCACTTAAAAACATTTTTGTCAGTTCATCAAACAGCCGTGCCGGGGACAACTCGCCAATGAGGTCACCAGTATCGTAAATAGCTTGCGAACTATCTTCATCCAGAGTGAAGCCAAGTTTTGCACAAAAGCGCACTGCTCGCAGAATTCTACCTGGATCTTCACGATAGCGTACTTCTGCGTCCCCAATAATCCTGAGAACTCCCGCTTCTATATCCTGTACCCCATTTACCCAGTCGATCAAAATTTCCGAAAGAGGGTCGTAATACAGTGCATTAATGGTGAAGTCGCGCCGAAAAACATCGTCGTTTAAAGTACCGTAAGCGTTATCCCGTAACATTACTCCTTTGCTTGATTGGGCTGACTCTTTACCGGAGAGGTCCTTTCTTGTAAGGGCTGTAGAGATATCTTCCTGCTCCAGGGTGCGTCTAAAGGTCGATACTTCAATGATTTCACGTCGATGGCGCACATGCACAATCCTGAATCGCCGACCAATGATACGAGACCGTTTGAACAGTTCGTGTATTTGATCCGGGGTTGCATTGCTCGCGACATCAAAGTCTTTGGGTTGGCGATTGAGTAGCAGGTCACGTACACAGCCACCAACCAGAAATACTTCATATCCCGCAGAATGCAGAGTTTCGACCACCTGCATTGCACCCTCATCAATATCGGCGGGATCAATTTTATGCTCTGCTGCAGATAGCTGTACTGCGCCGCTTTTGGAAATGGCGGTTAGATTGCTCGTCAAGGCTTGTGATTCTTACTTGTTTAAGGAAGGTGTAATATTAGCAGAGGCTAAAACAAAAAAGGGAAAAGCTGCGCTTTTCCCTGTTTAACAGTGTGTAAGTAGTCTTGTTGTTATTTTTACCTACCAACCAACTGTATTTGCAGCCTGGGACAACCCAGGTTGAGACCCCTCCCCTGCAAATCCTAACCTATTGTTATTATTGATCTTACTAGTGCACTTATCGTGCCACAAAGTGGCATCAATGAATTTGCGGCATTGCAGAGGGTTGTCGCTAAAATTTGAATTACTGGTTACCTAAATACCCATAAGTGTTACCGACTGCGTGCATATTGGTAACACTTAAAAATCGAATTACCTAATCAGGTGTTTCGTCTTGGAGCCTTGCGCCTGGTTTTGGTGCGTGGAATAGACAGTCTTTGCCGCCTTTCCCACAAACTTTTACGGCTGATACCCAGTTTTTGAGCAAGCTCGGTTTCAGTGCACTGATCCTGATGCTCGGTTACAAAGGTAACAAAATAGTCTTCCAGGCTGGTATGTGGCTCATTCTGAGCTGTATCCTGGTGGCCTGTTATTTCGCTTGTGTCTGCCACGTCTGTTTTGGACATCATGTGGTCGATGGCCAATGCCTCTGCTTCAATTACACTGCCATCACACAAAATAACGGCGCGTTCGATGGCATTTTCCAACTCCCTGACATTCCCCGGCCAGTTGTAACTGGAAATGGCCTCCCTGGCAGTGTCAGACAGTTCCATAAGTGGGCGATTAAGGGTCTTGCAGATTTTTTTTAGAAAATAATTTGCCAAATCTGCAACGTCATTGCCTCGATCCCTCAGTGGAGGCAACTGCAGTGCCACTACATTCAAGCGGTAATACAGGTCTTCGCGAAAATGACCGGTTTTGGTCAGGGCTTTTAAATTTCTGTGAGTGGCCGCAATAAGACGAATGTTTACTTTGTGGGTTTTGGTAGAACCTACACGTCGAATCTCACCTTCTTGCAATACTCTTAGCAGGCGAGCCTGGGCTTCAATGGGTAGTTCACCAATTTCGTCCAGAAACAGGGTGCCTTTGTCTGCTGATTCGATCAGACCGCTACGCATACTGGTGGCACCGGTAAAGGCTCCGCGTTCATGACCAAATAATTCTGACTCAATCAACGTTTCGGGAATAGCGGCGCAGTTCAACGAAATTAGAGGGGCCTGTTGCCTTGAACTGGATGAATGTATGGCGCGTGCGACCAGTTCTTTGCCCGTTCCTGATTCGCCTTCAATCAATACGGTGGATTCCGTGGGGGCAACTTTTTGAATGCGTTTAAAAAGCTCCAGCATTAATCCACAGCGACCGAGCATTGGGTAAAACACTGCACTTTCGCCAATGCCTGAATGCTGGTGGTTATATTTACTGCCCAGAGCCCGCTCTACGGAAGCCACCAGTTCATCCGGAAGAAAGGGATAAACGAGATAGTCTGCCGCTCCTTCACGAACAGCAGCGACCGCTTTTCTAATATCTGTTTTCTTACTGAATAGAATAACCGGGCAATCGGTTACACCAAGAAAACGGGTTTTACTCTCTGCCAGCTCTGCTTGACATAAAATAATTTGCACCGCAGCAGGTGTCTGCAGAGGAAAACTTGAATGAGCATCCACCACACAACTACTTGCCTGCAACTGTGTACGCATGTTTTCGCGCAAAGCTGGGTCTGGTGCAATAAGAAGAACATTAGTCATTGTGTGTTGTTTTTAGCTGATCTCATAAACTATGACTCACTTGAACTTGTTGTCCCGTAAGGAAATTTGCGGATGCCAGGTATCAAGTCAATGTTCCAGTTGTCGATACCCCATTGTATTACGGTATTCACAGTTTGGTATTGTAGTTCGATTGGCGGGTTTTGTCCCAGTCTGGCCAGACAAATACAAAGGTTGGATGCGGGCCCGGTCTCGTCGATGGATGCTGGTTGGCTGTGTTTGCTCAGTTTATGGCCGCGATCGTCCACAATTACCGGAATGTGCCCAAATAAAGGCAGCCTCAGGTTAAGTAAATTAATGAGGTGGGTCTGTTGCAGGCTACTTTGGAGCAGATCAGCCCCCCGCATAATGTGGCTAATTTTCAGAAAATTGTCATCTACGGCAGTAGTCAAATGATAACCATAGATGCTGTCTTTGCGAAAGACTATGAAATCTCCTGTCTCATCTGCGAGCTTACCTTCGAATTGGCCCTGTATCAGATCATCGAAATGCAGCGAGTTGTTGCCCACTTTTATCCGTAGTGCTACGGAACCGTCAAGTTTGTCCAAATTTTCTGTTGACACAATTTGCCTGGAACAGGTGCCCGGGTACACACGAGAACCCTGCAGAAACTTCCTGCTGCACCGGCACGCAAAAATTTGTTGTGCCTTAACAAGTTGCGAAAGTGCGCAGCGATAGGCTTCCAGGCGGCTACTCTGGTACAACACAGAAGCATCCCAGTATAGGCCATGTTGTTCGAGGCTGAATAAAATCTTGTCTGCAGCACCTGCCTGGTTGCGTGGTGCATCAAGATCGTCCATGCGCAGTAACCATGTGCCCTGGTTTGCGTGTGCATCAAGATAGCTGGCTAGTGCGGTTAGGAGTGACCCCTGGTGCAGGGGGCCGGAAGGGGTAGGAGCGAAGCGACCTGTATAGGTGCTCATGGAGCCGATTTCCGAGACCAGACAACGTTTGAATACGTTGTCTGGTCGATTCGTGATCTATCCGTGGATTTGTTTTTCCCGAATCTCAGATAAGGTTTTGCAATCAACGCAGGAAGTTGCTGTTGGCCGGGCTTCAAGTCGTTGTAATCCAATTTCCACGCCGCAGGTATCACAAAAACCATAGTCGTCTTGCTCAATGAGCTCCATAGTTTTATCTATTTTGCGAATCAGTTTTCGTTCGCGATCTCTGGTGCGTAATTCTATGCTGAATTCTTCTTCCTGTGTGGCCCTGTCAGCCGGATCAGGGAAGTTAGCAGCTTCGTCCTGCATGTGATGCACGGTGCGGTCCACTTCTTCCATAAGGTCGTGGCGCCATTTGGCCAGAATGTCTGCGAAGTGCGCCAATTGCTTGGCGTTCATGTACTCTTCGGTCTTTTTCGCCACGTAAGGCGTGAAATTTCTGAACGGAGAGGTGGTTGCTGCTCGTTTTCCCATAGAATTAATTCTCTAAAACAGGCGGTGCCTAAAAAGGCGCGTAAACTACCAGAACTTTTGAGATTTATCCAGTCACTTTAAGTATGTTTCTTTTTTGTCCGTAATAACCGGAATAACATGAACTTTGAACCTGAATTACTTCCGGCCTTGTTGCTTCGCAGATATAAACGTTTTCTGGCTGATGTGCAGTTACCCGATGGTAGTCAGATTACTATGCATTGCCCTAATACAGGGGCGATGACAGGCTGTTGCGACCCGGGCAGTAAAATCTGGTATTCAACATCTGACAACCCGAATCGCAAATATCCGCATACACTTGAAATTGTTGAAAATGCCCAGGGCCATAAAATTGGAATAAACAGCGCCTTTGCAAATCGACTGGTGGAAGATTGGCTGCGCCAGGACAAATTGCAGTCCCTGGCTGGATATGCAGAAATTCAACGCGAAGTGCGCATTCCCGATGAGAATGGTCGTTTCGATTTCATGCTCTCATCCCTTAGTCGGGTAAAATGTTATGTCGAGGTAAAAAGCCTGACTCTGCATGTGGGAAATGGCTTGGGTTTATTCCCGGATGCAAAGAGTGAACGCGCAACCAGGCACGTGAAAGCATTGCGTAAATGTGTAGACCGGGGTGAGCGAGCTGTACTGCTCTTTTGTGTTCAACACAGCGGGATTAATCGTACCGGAATCGCCAGCACAATAGATCCTGCCTATCATCTGGCTGTACGAGACGCGTTGGCCGCTGGCATAGAAGTAATTGCCTATGCAGCCGATATTAACGTGCAGGGTTTTGGTTTTTTACACGAGCTCAACTTTGATGCGCAGGTTAAGGCCTCATAAGCTGCTTTTTGAGATTCAGGTAATCAGCACTCGAATCAAAACGTGCACCAAAACGGGTGATGAGCTGAGCAGCCGTGTAGTTGCCCAGAGCTGCTGAATCCCGTGCACTCATGCCGCTGGCCCAGCCATGTAAACAGGCACCTGCATAGATGTCGCCAGCACCGGTAGTGTCTTTTGGTGTTACCTCATAGCCTGCAATATGTTTCTGGCCATGTGCCTCTATCACCATGCTGCCTTTTGCGCCCAGTGTGACATTGATGAATTGGGCAATATCTTTCAGTTCGGTAATGGCAATATCAAGCCGGTCGGTTTTTGCCCAGCTAAGCGCCTCTTCCTCATTACAGAAAAGGTGATCAACACCATTGCCCAGCATTGCTTCCAGTTCATCGCGAAAAAACTGCACCATCGAAGTATCCGAGAGCGTGAGTGATGTTTCGATATGGTTTTGCTCAGCAATCTCCCGGCAGTGAATAGCGGCAGCGCGTCCTGTGGGAGAAGTGCACAGGTAACCTTCCACATACAAAAAACGGGAGTTGCGCAGGGCAACTTCGTCCACTTCATTAATCGAAAGTGTTTCTGATATTCCCAGGTTGGTGTTCATGCTGCGTTGCGCATCTGGTGTAATCAATACAACACATCGCCCGGACATTCCCTGATTGTCTGTGGACAGCGGTACCGAGCTTACACCGGTGCTTTTTAAGTCAGCCTGAAAAAAAGTACCGGTTTCATCGGCTGCCAGTTTGCACGAGTAAAAAGTTGGAGAGCCAAAGCTTTGCGCAGCAATTATTGTATTTGCTGCAGAACCACCGCTGCATTCTCTGGAGGGTGACAGATTCTGTTCATCATGAAGATTTTGTACCAGGTTTTGCATGAACTCGGCGTCTACCAGAGTCATTCGGCCCTTTTCAATACTGTTAGCAGAGAGAAAACTGTCCTCCACCTTGTATTCTGTGTCTACCATCGCGTTGCCGATACCATATACATCGTAAGAAGGGGTGTTCATATAGTTATTTGCCTCGTATTCGTAATGTGTGGCGGGCTTTGTTAGTCCAGCAGGGAGAATGCTTTGCGGGCAGCATCCAGGGTTTGCTGGATGTGGTCTGCGGTGTGGCTGGCGGACATAAACCCGGTTTCAAATGCAGAGGGTGCCAGGTATACACCCAATTCAAGCATCAGATGAAAATACTGGTTAAATCTAGCGGTGTTGCACTGTTGAACGCTTTCAAAATCATTGACTGAATCTGAGTTAGTAAAGAACACTCCAAACATGCCGCACACGTGATTAACGCACACATCAATATCGTTTGATTCCTCTGCAATGGCCCGGATACCTTCCGCAAGCGCACGGGTACTTTGTTCCAGTTTTGTATAAAAGTCGGGGTCGCTTAAAGCTCTAAGAGTTTGCAAGCCTGCTGTAACTGCCAGTGGGTTGCCGGACAAGGTACCCGCCTGATAGACATTTCCCGAGGGTGCAATGTGCTGCATAATTTCCAGGCGCCCGCCGAAGGCGCCCACCGGTAAACCTCCGCCAATCACTTTTCCCAAAGTTGTCAGGTCTGGCTCAATACCATAGAGCTCCTGTGCGCCTCCGGGTGCCACACGAAAGCCGGTCATAACCTCGTCAAAAATTAGCACGCTGCCGTACCGCTCGGTTTGTTCACGTAGTGTTTCCAGGAACCCTGGTACAGGTGGAATACAGCCCATATTTCCGGCAACTGGTTCAACTATAACGGTTGCGATTTTGTCTCCAAGCTCTTTAAAGACATCCACTACAGCCTGGGCATTATTGTATGGCAGATTAAGCGTGTACTTTGCAAGGTCTGCTGGAACGCCCGGGCTGTCCGGAATACCGAGCGTTAATAAGCCTGATCCTGCTTTGGCCAGCAGAGAATCTGAATGCCCGTGATAACAGCCTTCAAATTTGATGATTATATCGCGTCCGGTGAACCCTCTGGCCAGGCGGATCGCAGACATGGTGGCTTCTGTCCCTGAATTAACCATACGTAACTGATCAATACTTGAAATCCGCTCAACTACCAGTTCCGCTAATTCGATTTCCAGTTCTGTAGGAGCGCCGAACCCCAGGCTATGCAGTGATTGTTCGCGCACGGCCGCTATTACTGCGCTTGGTGCATGGCCTAGGATCATTGGTCCCCACGAGCCGACATAATCGATATAGGTGTTACCGTCTACGTCGGTAAGTATAGGTCCTTCTCCAGATTCAAAAAATATTGGTGTTCCACCTACACCTTTAAAGGCGCGTACTGGTGAATTTACACCTCCGGGAATACTGCGTTGTGCGCGCTCGATTAGCGCATGGGATTTTTCAAACATAATGGGGGTGGAGTCTCAGGCAGGTCTTAAAAGGGTTTAACTACTACCAGTAGTATAATGGAAATTAACATCAACACGGGGAGTTCGTTAAATACCCGGTAATATTTATGCGACTTAATACCATCACGGGATGCAAATTGCCGCATGAGTACTTTGCAGTACACATGGTAGACCAGCACAAGTGCGACCAGAAACATTTTAAGGATAAACCAGCCACTGGAGAAATAGGTCTGGGGAGAAAAAGAAACCAGCGCAGATCCAAACAAGATGGTTATCAAGGCCGAGGGCGTCATAATAATGCGATAGAGCTTTTCTTCCATGACCACGAAACGATCCTGGCCCACAGTGTCCGAGGTTTGCGCATGGTATACAAATAGCCTGGGCAGATAGAAAATTCCCGCAAACCAGGTGACCATCGAAATAATATGAAGTGCCTTTATCCAGAGCATGTGGTGCGCATCTTGTTCTATACGGCGGGAGTGTGACTATACAGATCAATTTCGTGCGGCGTAAGGATGCCGACTACCGGGTTTATCATGGGAGCGCTGCTACGTGTAATACACAAGGCTTCCAGGCCACTACTTTCAAGCTCGCGCGAAGCCTCAAGCAGTGTTGCCTGAATTCCGATAAAAGCCAGATCCTGTCGATTGCCGGGTAACTCCATAAGGTCCAGTTTTTTGTTTCGACGTGCATCGGCATCCAGTGCATCCAGATATACCACTAGATCTCGTGCGGCAAGTACACAGTGGGGTTTTGACTCCACCAGCACTACCACGAGGCCAGGGTTGTCCTCAAGCGCCCGCCGTGCCTCAATGACGGTTGTGTACTGGTTTAATAAGGTGAAATCGCGTCGCATAACGCTTGCGACAGCCGCCCTTTGCAGGTGTAGCGAAATGGGATCCGGGGGATATTGCAGACCAAGGGTTTGCAAGGTTGTTAACAGGACAGATTTTTGTTTGAAAACTTCACTTGTGGTCATGGTGGCGGCAACAATGATCAGCATCGCCGGTAGGATGATGTTTGGATTGGCGGTCAGTTCAAGTACCGTCATTAGAGCTGCCAATGGCGCTTGCAGAACGGCTGCCATCATGGCGCACATGCCCAGCATTACATAAAAACCTGGTGCAGCAGCGTGGTCAGGAATAATTCCAGCAACAATAAAACCGAGAATTCCGCCGAGAGAGGCTCCCGTTACGAGCGTTGGCCCAATTATCCCGGCTGGGAAACCAAGCCCTACGAAAGCAGAGCTGGCAATGATTTTAAGAATCACAATAGTGGCCAGCACCGAAACGGAAAGTTGGCCGAGCATGGCAGCGTTAACCGTATCGTAGCCAATGCCAAGTACCGCAGGTGATAGCATGGCTGCCGTGCCGGTGATGAGCCCGGCAATTATTCCACGTTGCCAATAAGGCAGTTTGTTCAGTTTTGCGAAATTTTGCATCAAAACAATAAAACCAGATGCAGTGGTGCCAATTATTACGCCTGCAAGAATCACATACGGTATTTCAACCAGTGATTCCATACTGAGGGGTGGCACGATAAAGGCCGGATCCGCACCATAGGCCATACGTGTTATCAATGTGGTGGTTACTGAGGCAATAATTACAGGAATGAAGCTGGCTATGCTGTACTCCATCATAATAACTTCCATGGCAAAGATTACCCCCGCGACGGGAGTGTTGAATGATCCAGCAATAGCTGCTGCAGCACCACAGGCAACCAGAGTTCTGATACTGTTGTTTGGTAGTTTGAATGACTGGCCCAGTAAACTACTGGCAGCTGCACCAAGATGAATTGCCGGGCCTTCCCGCCCTCCCGATTGTCCGCTAATGAGAGCCAACGCACCCCCTGCAAATTGAACCAGTGCATTTTTAAGAGGCAGGTGACCCTGATGACTGCCCAGGCGTTCCAAAACATGAACAATGCCTACGCGTGCATCCTGTGCGGGAATAAAAGTAAGCGCCAGACCCAGCAAAGAAGCGCCCGTTAATGGTACCAGGAACAGTAAAACAGTAGACAGACCTTCGAAATTTTCGTTGTGCCCGTCCAGAAACTGATCCAGTGCGAACTCGATGGTGATGCGAAACAGCAGTATTACCAATCCCGTGATTACACCAGTAGCGAGCGCAAGTAATGCCAGCTGCGGAAGAGCATCCACAGAGGCGAGGCGCGACCTGAAAAAATCGAGCGAAAATTTGTCATTTAACCGACGGAACATGCGTCATTGTACTGTCAGCGTTACGGTGGTGCTAGAGAAGCCAGTTGGTTACAGTGCGTTCAGAGAAACCAGGAAAATTATATAAGTATGAAGCTGTCGGCGTCAGACCTTGAAAACATGGTCATAAAACGTAAGCGCATCAGTTATGGGATGTATTTTGCAGGCCTTGTTTTATTGGCACTGGTTCCCCTTGCTTATTACCTGGGTCTGGAGCGCGCGGGTGATATGCTTGAAAAGGGTCGTGCAGCAGAATCTCTGGCGGCGGACAACGTGTTGCTGAAGAGGGAGCTTGCGGATTTAAGGCTTGCACAAAAAGTGGATGATGGAACCGGCGAGCAACTCCGGCAGACTATCAAGGATCTGCGTGACCAGACTGGCGAAATTAATGAAGAGCTTAGTTTTTACCGGGGATTAATGGCGCCTGCGGAAAATCAGAAAGGCTTAAGAATTGAAAAACTGAGCCTGGAGGAGAATCTGGATGCCGATCGTGTTGAATATCGTTTGATGCTCACGCAGATTGCAGATCGACGAGACTGGGTGCAGGGAAAAGTGAATATTGATGTTATCGGACAGGTGAGGGGTGAGGAACAAGTGCTTTCCCTCACAGAATTTGGTCTTGATGGAGCGTATCCTCTTAGCTTCAGGTTCAGATATTTTCAGGACTTTACCGGTGTGATGATCATGCCAGCGGCATTTACGCCCGAAGAGATTTTAGTAACAGCAGAAAGTTCCGGCAAAAAGGGTATACGCTTACAGCGCAGATTTGGCTGGAATGACTTGATTAGATAAGGTGAAGAAACAACCATGATAGACAAAAAGTCGAATAGAAAAATGGGTAAAGGTGCCACGCTTATAGCGGATAATACGCTGGTTAAGGGTGACATCGAGTTTGACGATCAATTGTTTGTGAATGGTGCGGTGGAAGGCAACATATACGCTGATCCAGAGAGCAATGCGACTCTGGTGCTGAGTGATATTGGCTCTGTGAGCGGGGAAATAAGAGTGCCTTATGTAATTCTGAACGGCACTGTTAACGGTGATGTGTATTCGGGCGTTCGTGTTGAGCTTGCTGACAAAGCCCGCATAAAGGGTAACGTTTATTACAAACTGATAGAAATGCAACTCGGCGCTAAAGTGGACGGTCAATTAGTTTATGCAGAAAATGACGGCGCGGTCGATAATGTGCATCGACTGCCAAAAAGTGTCGATTCAAATTCTCCAGAGCGGGACTGAGCTCCTATGGGTGGGGTCGGGGTAAAGTGCCAGAGCAAATCCTTTGCTCTGGCACTTTACCCCGACCCCATTCTATAATCTTGAAGTATCTGGGCAGTAAAGGAAAACCATGAACTCCGAAATTCGCTTTTCTTCATCGGCAGTTGACAAGGTACGTCAGCTAATCGAGGAGGAAGGAAATATGGCGCTTAAGCTGCGTGTCTTCATAAGCGGGGGTGGTTGCTCGGGGTTTTCCTATGGCTTTACTTTTGATGATGCCGTAGCCGAGGACGACGCAGTTATTGAGCGGGACGGTATTTCGCTTTTGATAGATTCTATGAGCTATCAGTATCTTGAAGGGGCAGAAATTTCATATGTGGAAGGCCTACAGGGTTCTCAGTTTCTGGTAGCCAATCCCAATGCGTCATCCACCTGTGGATGTGGCAATTCTTTTGCCATCTAGCTATTTTTTTCCAATGTTTGCTCTGCTGTATTCTCTGCTCTTACCAGGTGCGAGTCCGGGTCTGTTTGCTGCAGAAATGGATCACACACTTCAATCCGAAAATTTCAGCGAGCCGGCCTCTATACGCCGTTATGCAGAGATAACACCACAGAACGAGGAGGCGGTTGTTGATCTGCTAAATCGGGTCTCGCAGTATGCGGAGAGTGGTGATCTTTTTGATGACCCCATTGTAATTATGCTGCACGGGCCAGATGCCCGCGTATTTGACCGAAGCAATTATAATATGTACCGCTCTGTAGTCGAGCTTGCGAGGCAGTTGGATAATCAGGGCGTAATTGAGATGAAAATTTGCCAAGTCTGGATGTCCAGGAATGGCGTTGATGCCGAAGAAATTCCGGACTTTATTGATTCCGTACCTTATGGTCCAGCGGTTATCGATAAAATGGTGGAGTCTGGCAGCGTAGCATTTTGAGAGACGCTCTGTCCTTTGTAGTTGTCCAGTAAATCCAGCAATCCGGTAGAGGCAAGCAAAAACTGTTCACGCTCTTTTCCTGAAATGGCGTCTGCTTTGGGAAGCTTTACGGTACGAGGGTTTTTGTGTACTCCATTTACCAGAAACTCATAATGCAGGTGTGCAGCGGTTGCCCATCCGGTGGAGCCAACATAGCCAATCACTTGCCCCTGGCTTACCTTTTTGCCGCGGCGAACTCCCCGCGCAAATTTTGATAGATGTAGATACTTGGTCTGAAATTGTTCACCGTGTTGAATGAAAACATAATTGCCGTTAGGGCCATTTTTTTGTGCAGCGACTATTTTCCCGTCTCCCGCGGCTAATATGGGAGTGCCTTTGGGGGCTGCATAATCTATCCCGCGATGCGGAGATACGCGTTTTCGAATGGGGTGCAGGCGGCGGGGATTGAAATTGGAGCTAATGCGAGAAAACTCGACAGGCGCACGCAGAAAAGCTTTGCGCATATTGTCGCCGTTAGGGTTGTAGTAGTCGCTCTGCCCAGCGCTGTCTGTATAACGAACAGCGCGATAGACAGTGTCACGGTTTCTGAATTCAGCAGCCAAAATCTGGCCATAACCCAGAAAGTTTCCATCAAGGTATTTTTCTTCGAAGACAACGTGAAACTGGTCGTTGGTTCTTATGTCCAGTACAAAGTCTATATCCCACTGAAAAATATGTGCAAGGCGCAGTGTTAAATCGTCATTAAAACCAATGCTTTGGCCGGCCAGAAACAGGGAACTGTCAATGGTGGCTTGCTTGAAAACGACATTGGTGTCGGGTATGCGGGTTTCGAAGCTGGCATCGAAAGTTTTTCCATTACGTCGGAAATTCAGCTTTTCAAGTGGGCTTGGCCGATAGGTAAGCTGGACCAGTTCGTTGGCGTTGTTGAGCAAAAACTCCAGGTTTTGTCCTGGATAAATGCGCGTTAGGCGTTTCGAAAGAGGATTGCTGTCGAGCACCAGTTGTAGCTGTTTGGCCGGTATTTTCAAGCGTGCAAAAATAGCAGCCAGATTGTCTCCGGAGCGTACCTTTTCTACCTTTTTGTCAAGCAGCGCGGTGATGTCTGCGTCCCACACTGTTTGTGCATGGCGCGAAGATTCAATGCCTGGCTCTAATGATGCTTTTTTTGTGGAATCAACCACTGCGACAGGAGGTTGCACGGGACTGTTTTCCAGGCCTTCGCTCGCGCTTTCATTCAATGAAGCCAACACGGCTTCTTCTTTAACCTGTAATAAAATACCCTCAGTGGTAATACGTTCGTTTTGTTCCGCGCCCTGGCTTGAAAAGAAGTAGAAGGCCAGACCGATGGTCAGACTGATGGCCAAAAGGAGATGGGATACTGGATAGCTGGAGGATGTATTCGAATGCTGCATAAAAAACTTATCTAAAACCGAAGGTTACGTTGTATTCCTGAAATTATTATTCTTAGTTTGGGCAATATACGTTTATCCGCTGCGTAGTGCAAAAGCAATTCCCAAATATTTGCGCTATGCCCATACCTTTCGCTTGCTGGTGCGCTTTGTTAGTGTATTGCTCCATTTTTTGGGGTCAGGAAAGTTTGCATGCAGGAAGAATTTCTTGAGAGATTAATTAGTCAGGGGTTAACTGCCCAGATTTCAGACGTTGAAAAACTCCGTAGCCACCTGGCGAGTGGTATGCGCACGCTATATTGCGGTTTTGATCCTACAGCAGACAGTTTACATATAGGTAACCTGGTGCCTTTGCTGGGGTTGCGTAGATTTCAACTCGCTGGCCACAAACCTATCGTTCTAATAGGAGGCGCTACCGGCCTTATCGGGGATCCTTCCTTTAAGGCAGATGAGCGCTCCTTAAATGATCGGGATGTGGTTGCAGGCTGGGTTGAGAAGATCAAAAGGCAGGTTTCCCCCTTTGTTTCTTTTGAGGAGTCTCCTAATTCAGCAATTCTGGTGAATAATCTGGACTGGACCAAAAATCTGGATGTGATTGGCTTTCTTAGAGATATAGGCAAACACTTCTCAGTTAATGCAATGATTCAGAAAGAATCGGTGCGCTCCCGTTTAACGACCGATAACGAAGGCCTGTCCTTTACTGAGTTTAGCTACATGATCCTGCAGTCGATGGACTTTATGGAGCTGGCCAAACGTTATGGTTGCAGTCTGCAGATTGGAGGCAGTGATCAGTGGGGTAACATTACCAGTGGAATGGACCTGGTGCGGCGAACGGTAGGAGGTGAGGCATTTGCTCTTACCCTGCCATTGGTAACCAAAGCAGATGGCACCAAGTTTGGAAAAACTGAGTCAGGTACCATCTGGCTGGATGGCAAGAAAACGTCGCCATACAGCTATTACCAGTTCTGGATGAATTCAGCCGATGCGGATGTGCCTCACTATCTGCGTATCTTCACATTTATGGAAGTAGACCGGCTGGCAGAGCTGGATGAGAGTCTGAGCAATGCTCCAGAGCGCCGAGAAGCGCAGATAGCTCTGGCACAGGAACAGACCCTGCTGGTCCATGGCGAAACAGGCCTGGCGTCAGCACAACGTATTTCTGCGGCTCTGTTTGGTGGGGTGACTACTAACGTGGGTAACACCCTCACCGAGGCCGACCTGGACCAACTTTGTCTGGACGGGATGGATACAGTAGAAATAGATGATTCGGGTCTGGTTAGTGTAATTGCCACTTCCCCACTTGCGCAATCCAGAGGAGCGGCTCGTAAACTGGTTGAGTCCGGCGGGATAAAAATCAACGGGCAAGCCGTGCGCGAGACGGATGCGCAGCTAGCAAAAAGCAATGCTTTATATGGTAAATACCATCTTATTCAACGTGGCAAAAAGCATTGGTGCCTTGCTATACATAGAAGCTGAAAGTGGGTGAAGTAAGTTATTTTGAATTATTTTTGAAATACGCTTGCGCGCGTTAAGCCGATGCGTATAATGCTGCTCCCTCGACCTTGGAGGGTAATATCAAGGTCTGCTCTTTAACAGTTTTATACAAGCCATTCGTGTGGGCGCCCTTGGTTGAAATAGACCATTATATATGTAAGTTGAGTTAGTGATGGAAGTGCCTTGTTTGTCGGAATTTGAGCGGTCTTCGGACCAATCGGAATCAGGAAAGCAGGAACACTGAAATTACGCTATGTTTTTAAACTGAAGAGTTTGATCATGGCTCAGATTGAACGTTGGCGGCAGGCCTAACACATGCAAGTCGAACGGTAACAGCAGGAGCTTGCTCCTGGCTGACGAGTGGCGGACGGGTGAGTAACGCGTAGGAATCTACCCAGTAGCGGGGGACAACCCGAGGAAACTCGGGCTAATACCGCATACGCTCTACGGAGGAAAGAAGGCCTCTATTTATAAGCTTTCACTATTGGAGGAGCCTGCGTCGGATTAGCTAGTTGGTGAGGTAAAGGCTCACCAAGGCAACGATCCGTAGCTGGTCTGAGAGGACGACCAGCCACACTGGAACTGAGACACGGTCCAGACTCCTACGGGAGGCAGCAGTGGGGAATCTTGGGCAATGGGGGAAACCCTGACCCAGCCATGCCGCGTGTGTGAAGAAGGCTCTAGGGTTGTAAAGCACTTTCAGTGGTGAAGAAAAGTTGGCGGCTAATACCCGTCAGCCCTGACGTTAACCACAGAAGAAGCACCGGCTAACTCCGTGCCAGCAGCCGCGGTAATACGGAGGGTGCGAACGTTAATCGGAATTACTGGGCGTAAAGCGCGCGTAGGCGGTTTGTTAAGTGGGATGTGAAAGCCCCGGGCTCAACCTGGGAATTGCGTTCCAAACTGGCGAACTAGAGTATGGTAGAGGAAGGTAGAATTCCCTGTGTAGCGGTGAAATGCGTAGATATAGGGAGGAATACCAGTGGCGAAGGCGGCCTTCTGGACCAATACTGACGCTGAGGTGCGAAAGCGTGGGGAGCAAACAGGATTAGATACCCTGGTAGTCCACGCCGTAAACGATGTCAACTAGCCGTTGGGCCCCTTGAGGGTTTAGTGGCGCAGCTAACGCGATAAGTTGACCGCCTGGGGAGTACGGCCGCAAGGCTAAAACTCAAATGAATTGACGGGGGCCCGCACAAGCGGTGGAGCATGTTGTTTAATTCGATGCAACGCGAAGAACCTTACCATCCCTTGACATCCTAGGAACTTGGTAGAGATACCTTGGTGCCTTCGGGAACCTAGTGACAGGTGCTGCATGGCTGTCGTCAGCTCGTGTCGTGAGATGTTGGGTTAAGTCCCGTAACGAGCGCAACCCTTATCCTTATTTGCCAGCGAGTAATGTCGGGAACTCTAAGGAGACTGCCGGTGACAAACCGGAGGAAGGCGGGGACGAGGTCAAGTCATCATGGCCCTCACGGGATGGGCTACAAACGTGCTACAATGGGGGGCACAAAGGGCTGCAAACTCGCGAGAGTAAGCGAATCCCAAAAAACCCCTCGTAGTCCGGATCGGAGTCTGCAACTCGACTCCGTGAAGTCGGAATCGCTAGTAATCGCGAATCAGAATGTCGCGGTGAATACGTTCCCGGGCCTTGTACACACCGCCCGTCACGTCATGGAAGTGGGTTGCACCAGAAGTAGCTAGTCTAACCTCTGATCTTCGGAGATGAGGAGGACGGTTACCACGGTGTGATTCATGACTGGGACGAAGTCGTAACAAGGTAGCCGTAGGGGAACCTGCGGCTGGATCACCTCCTTAAAACGAAAGTCTATGACGATCATTGGCGTTCACACGAATGGCTTGTAAAAAAACGAGAGAAATCTTTAGATACCTGTGACTCTGACTGGCTTTGCCTTTCGGGTCTGTAGCTCAGTTGGTTAGAGCGCACCCCTGATAAGGGTGAGGTCGGAGGTTCAAATCCTCCCAGACCCACCAGCTAAGTAAGTTACAGAGTCTTCTGTTCCTTTTTTTGGGGGCCGTAGCTCAGCTGGGAGAGCGCCTGCCTTGCACGCAGGAGGTCAGGAGTTCGATCCTCCTCGGCTCCACCAACTTTTTATCAAAGCCTGGTAAACCATTGGCTAGCTTAACTAAAGATTTCAATAGCGATACCGAGTCAACATTTAATGTGCTCTGTTCTGGCGATACGATCAGAAATATTAGATGTTGGCTTTTGCTTCGAGTCGGTTTTATGTGTTTTTCACAAAATACATAGATAGAACGGCAGGAGACAATTGCTTGCTCTTTAACAATTTGGATTCATTCAGTCACGCATTACGGACATAGCCGTACGTAATGTGTTACGAAGTAATAGTAAAATATTAGCAAAGAAAGAAATATGAAAATGGTCTAACGACTATTTTCTATCTCAAGATCAATTTGGCAATAGACAGAAAACTTGCTTGTTTAGAAAGCTTTTGTGGACTTGTCGAGATTGAAGTGTCAAGAAAATTTAATGTTTCGACTGACCTAACTACTTGCTGGTTGCGCCTAGCAACTAACATGTGTGTTGGGTTATATGGTCAAGCATTTAAATGCATCTGGTGGATGCCTTGGCAGCTGGAGGCGATGAAGGACGTAGTAGTCTGCGATAAGCCTCGGGGAGCCGGCAAACAGGCTTTGATCCGAGGATTTCCGAATGGGGAAACCCACCGCTTAGGCGGTATCCATATCTGAATACATAGGGTATGGAGGCGAACCCGGGGAACTGAAATATCTAAGTACCCGGAGGAAAAGAAATCAACCGAGATTCCCCTAGTAGCGACGAGCGAACGGGGACTAGCCTGCAAGTAATAGCATGACAGTTAGTGGAACATTCTGGGAAGGGTGGCAATAAAGGGTGATAGCCCCGTACACGAAAACTGATGTGTGGTACTAAGCTTGCGACAAGTAGGGCGGGGCACGAGAAACCTTGTCTGAACATGGGGGGACCATCCTCCAAGGCTAAATACTCCCAGCTGACCGATAGTGAACTAGTACCGTGAGGGAAAGGCGAAAAGAACCCCGGTGAGGGGAGTGAAATAGAACCTGAAACCGGATGCATACAAGCAGTAGGAGCAGACTTGTTCTGTGACTGCGTACCTTTTGTATAATGGGTCAGCGAGTTACTTTTACTGGCAAGGTTAACCGTATAGGGGAGCCGTAGGGAAACCGAGTCTTAATAGGGCGAATTAGTCGGTAGGAGTAGACCCGAAACCGGGCGATCTATCCATGGCCAGGGTGAAGGTTGAGTAACATCAACTGGAGGCCCGAACCCACTTATGTTGAAAAATGAGGGGATGAGCTGTGGATCGGAGTGAAAGGCTAATCAAGCCCGGAGATAGCTGGTTCTCCTCGAAAACTATTTAGGTAGTGCCTCTTGTATCACCATTGGGGGTAGAGCACTGTTTGGGCTAGGGGGTCATCCCGACTTACCAACCCCATGCAAACTCCGAATACCAATGAGTGCAATCAAGGGAGACAGACGGCGGGTGCTAACGTCCGTCGTCGAAAGGGAAACAACCCAGACCGCCAGCTAAGGTCCCTAAGTTATGGTTAAGTGGGAAACGATGTGGAAAGGCATAGACAGCCAGGAGGTTGGCTTAGAAGCAGCCATCCTTTAAAGAAAGCGTAATAGCTCACTGGTCGAGTCGGTCTGCGCGGAAGATGTAACGGGGCTAAAACCATACACCGAAGCTGCGGATGCGTGTTTTTGTTTACAAGAGCACGCATGGTAGAGGAGCGTTCTGTAAGCCGATGAAGGTGTGCTGTAAGGCATGCTGGAGGTATCAGAAGTGCGAATGCTGACATGAGTAACGATAAGGGGGGTGAAAAACCTCCCCGCCGAAAGACCAAGGGTTCCTGCGCAACGCTAATCGGCGCAGGGTGAGTCGACCCCTAAGGCGAGGCCGAAAGGCGTAGTCGATGGGAAGCAGGTTAATATTCCTGTACCAATTATTACTGCGAAGGAGTGACGGAGAAGGCTAGGCTGGCCTGGCGACGGTTGTCCAGGTTTAAGCTTGTAGGCAGAGATCTTAGGTAAATCCGGGATTTCCCTTTTAGTAGGAATGTCGAGATGTGATGACGAACCTCTCATATGAGGGGGAAGTAGTTGATGCCACGCTTCCAAGAAAAACTTCTAAGCTTCAGGTAATAAATGATCGTACCCCAAACCGACACAGGTGGTCGGGTAGAGAATACCAAGGCGCTTGAGAGAACTCGGGTGAAGGAACTAGGCAAAATGGCACCGTAACTTCGGGAGAAGGTGCGCCGCCGCTGGTGATGGGACTTGCTCCCTAAGCTTGCGGCGGTCGAAGATACCAGGTGGCTGCGACTGTTTATTAAAAACACAGCACTCTGCAAACACGTAAGTGGACGTATAGGGTGTGACGCCTGCCCGGTGCCGGAAGGTTAATTGATCAGGTTAGAGGCTTGCCTCGAAGCTTGTGATCGAAGCCCCGGTAAACGGCGGCCGTAACTATAACGGTCCTAAGGTAGCGAAATTCCTTGTCGGGTAAGTTCCGACCTGCACGAATGGCGTAACGATGGCCACACTGTCTCCACCCGAGACTC
>Ga0256847_1000650_pt1 | contig 20854 bp, 16 predicted proteins | sample TeddybearmetaG_FD_189099 | JGI IMG/M metagenome (GOLD analysis project Ga0256847, IMG submission 189099) | Hydrothermal vent microbial communities from East Pacific Rise, Pacific Ocean - Teddybear | ecosystem: Environmental > Aquatic > Marine > Hydrothermal vents | place: Pacific Ocean: East... | reverse complement strand
GGGCCGTTGACAATATTAGTCCCAATCCGGGCAATATTGGCACCGACTGTGCCGCCGCCATTGAACGGGTCGCCGCCATCAAATGTTAGGCGACTAACGATTGAACCAAGGTTACCTGCGTCAGTAGGGCGGGCACCGGCTGCAGCCGCAGCAACTTCAGCATTGATTGACGCCAACGCGGCGGCAACAACGGCTGATTGTGATTCAACAATGATCGGATCGGTGAAGTCGAAATTGTAATAGTCGACCGATGCTGAGAACCCACCATTATCGAACAAGCCACCAAAGTTGAAGCTGAACGCCGATTCAGGACTTAGAGCTGGATCGCCAAACGTATCAACCGCTTTGAACGCACTGGTTGGTGCAACAAACTGTAGCGATGTCGCCGTACCAGACAATTGGTTCAGAGTTGGTCCTTTGAAACTGGTTTGAGCCGAGCCACGGAAAGCGAAATTATCGGTAACCGTGTATTTCATCGCAACCTTAGGATCAAAGGTTGAGCCAACTTCGCCGCCATAATCCTCGTACCGGGCCGCAACCTGAATATCGAGATTATCATAAAGCGGGATCTGCAACTCGCCGAACAGAGCATAAATCGTCTGATCGGAATCAGAAGCATTTGTACCCGCCAGGAACGAGAATGGCCCATTACCATCAGGGCCCGGTGTAATGGCTAGGTCGGAAACGGCCACTGGCACAACTTCATAAGACTCGCGGCGAACCTGCGAACCTGCAGCCCAGCCAACCGTTCCGCCAGCCGCTTGAACGTTGCTCTGACCAGAGAACACAACGTCCAGCACTAATAGGTCTGTTGTCACCGTGGTGCCATTACCATCGGTTATCCAGTCAGCGAGTGCAACGCTGTTTGCAAGGGCAGGTACGAAGTTTGGATTGGCTGCCCCAGTGATCGCATTACTGGCAATCGCGTTCGAGAATGGGTTGTAATATTCACACCCGCCCTGTCCGGCAACAGCGCCAGTTGGAACCGCGCCAGTGACTGGATCAGCACAGACACCGAAACCACTTAGCGCCGCGGTTAGACCCGCAATGTAAGTATCATTGGTGACCCGTGAGCCTTCGGTGCGAGAATAGCTCAGCGCCGCATCATAGTTGACGTCATTCTGGAAAGATCCGGTTAGAGAACCTGAACCAGCAAAGGTTTCATACTCGCGTGTGCCTTCTTGGGCGCCGCCAGTGCCGGGGAAACCGCCCCAACCGAATGTCCGGCCGATATATAGTGCACCAATGCCGCCAGCGAGCGATGAACCAGGATTGTCGACGAGATACTGTTGGTATCCCGGTGAACTTGCTGGCACGAACTGTGATGCCAATTCTTGTGGCGGGTAAGACGGTGATGTCTTCCACTCAGGTGTATCAATTGAGGAGTATAGGAACTCGAGATGCAGATCGCCGCCGTTTGAAAGCTCGCGATTATACTCAGTGAAGAGTTTGATCTGCTCTTCTTCCTCAACCAGATTATCGAACTGGGTGAACTGGAACCGGCAATCGCCGATGGTCGGGTGAATGATACCGCCCGCTGCGGCGCAGCCACTATCAACTTCTGCGCCAATTACGCCGACGGCGCCGCCGACGATGCCCAGAACCACAAAGCGGCCCGGATTAGAGAGCGATGAAAAACCGCCCACTGGATTTTCTGGAATGGTCGAAATCGCCCAATCCTTATCAAGCAACCTAACTTCTGATCGCTTCTGATACTCAACCGTAGTGACCCAGTTATAGTTTGAGCCCTGCAAGCCGTATGAAGCAGACAGTTTATAGTCGCCGTCCGAGCCATCAAAAGTCTGATAATCGGCAGACAGTTCAAGCCCATCAAGATCATCGCGCGTGATGAAGTTGACCACACCAGCGATTGCGTCAGACCCGTAGAGCGCTGCAGCGCCGTCTTTCAGGACTTCGATCCGGCCAATCGCGGCGCTTGGAATATTGTTCGTGTTGACGAAAAGCTGGGCCTGCTCACCGACGCCGTAAGGCGAGAAAGTCTGGCGGCGACCATTGACCAACACCAATGTCCGACCGGCACCAAGGCCGCGCAGGTTGATGTTGGATGTGCCTTCAAGGCCATTCGAGGCGAACTGGTTGGTTTGACCATCAGCGCCTGAAGATGGGCCGAGATTACGGATCAGGTCGGTGATGGTTGGATTACCTTCGAGCCGCAAATCCTGCGCCGTCAGTACATCAACCGGTAGCGCCGCATCTTCGGGCGTGCCCGGAATGAACGAACCTGTGACAGTAACCGTATCCAGTGTGCGCGCCGTATCATCATCTTGCGCGATGGCGACACCTCCAGCGGTTAGCGCCGCCAATGATGCGCTGCAAATGAGTTTTCTTCCTAGTGACATAATTTCCTCCGTGAGTGTCAGGCCGGGTGCTCGGGGGCACTGCTTATGGTCCAGCTGTAAACACAGTATGTACGATGCGAGAGACGGGAAGCCCTGATCTATGCTGCGGCGCAACATGAAATATCTGACAGCGCTGGACAACAACTGGGCGAGGCTCCTGAATTATAACGCAAAACGACTAAACCCCTATCAAAACACCAGAAAATGCGGTTAGACAGACCCATGACAGTGCCAATTTTGGAAATTTCTGACCACTTCGCAGATGCAGCACGAGCGGCCGAGTTTCCGCAGGCAGTGTTGCGTTATAGCAACACAAAATGGGCGGCAGAAATCGGCCTCGAAGATCTTGCCGTCGCGGCATGGATTCAGCACTTTGCGCGGTTTGAAGCGCTGCCCGGAAATCTGCCTGCGCCGCTAGCGATGCGCTATCACGGCCACCAGTTTCACGTCTACAACCCAGACCTTGGCGACGGGCGCGGATTTCTGTTTGCGCAGGTGCGTGACCAGAACAATCGCCTGCTCGATCTCGGCACCAAAGGTTCAGGCCAGACCCCTTGGTCGCGCGCCGGTGATGGCCGCCTGACCTTGAAAGGCGGGGTGCGCGAAATCCTCGCTGGCAATTACCTTGAGGCGTTGGGCGTCAACACCTCCAAGCCGTTCAGCCTGATTGAGACCGGCGAGGCGCTGCAACGCGGCGACGAGCCATCTCCGGCGCGCTCGGCCGTTCTGGTGCGCCTGTCGCATAGCCATATCCGCTTCGGTACGTTTCAGCGCGCCGCCTATTTCGATGACAAGACTGCGATGGCGGCGCTGGTGCAGCATGTCATCAAACACTACCACCCTGATTGCGCCGATGCAGCGCTTGGCAAATCTGCCCCAGCTTTGCTGCAGCGCATCACCCAGCAGACCGGCGCGATGATCGGCCAGTGGATGGCGAGCGGTTTCGTTCACGGGGTGATGAATACGGATAATTTCAACATCACTGGCGAGACCTTCGATTTTGGCCCGTGGCGGTTCCTTGAAAAGAGCGATCCAAACTTCACCGCGGCCTATTTCGATCATCAGGGTCTGTACCGGTTCGGCCGTCAGCCGACCCAAGGCATCTGGGCGTTGCAGCAGCTCGGCGGCGCGCTCAGTCTAATCGCAGACGCCGATGATCTCTCGAAAGCCCTGACCGGCTATGAGCAGGCATACCAGAGCAGTTTTGCACGCCACACACTGGCCTTGCTGGGCTTGCAGGACGGCCCTGACCTGCGCGCTGACCTGATCTTCTTGCAGACTTTTTATGGCTGGATGACTGAAGCCAACGCAAACTGGCCGCAAGTCTTCTTTGACTGGTTTGGCGGTGAAGCCAGCCATGGCCGCGCTGCACAAAGCCCCCAAGCCGCGCTGTATCAAGCAGACGCGTTCAAGCCAGTTCGCGATGGCCTCTATGCGCGCACGCCGGACCGTACCATGCGTTTAAGCCATGCCTACTTCCAGAAATCTGCTCCGGTCGATCTGCTGGTTGATACCGTGGAAGCCCTGTGGGCACCAATCGCCGAAGAGGATGACTGGTCGGCGCTCGAAGACACGCTGGCCCATATCGAACAGGCCCGCCTTGCGTACCTTGGGTCTTGACCCCTTGGATAGCAAAAAGCGGCCTCCCGTTCTGGAAGGCCGCTCTTCATTAGGGTTCCTAGGTTGATCCTCTATCCGCGAAGTGGAAAGGGGAAAACACAACGCAGATGCGTGGCTGATCAACCGGGCAGGAACAATCTTTAGGCCATGGCCTTATTTGACGCTTTGACTGGTTTTCTTTGACGCTGGCTGGTCGTACTTGTCTTGCGTCCGATCCGCTTGCCGAGTTGCCCAATCACTGGCCCTGCGACGCGGCACAATCGCGTCTTTGCTTTCACTCGTTACGGTCGACGTGCGGCGCTCAATCACGACGCTATCTGTTTCTGGTGTCCGGATAACCGGGCTCACGCTTTCATGTATGACAGGGGCAGCAGGCATAGCCACGGGCGCAGGGGCTCTCTGGACGATGCCAATCTTGTGCACCGAAGCATTGAAGAACAGATCCCAATATTTCTGGAACACTTTCTGGCGTCCTTGCAGGGTGCGCAGATTCTTCACTTCACGGTTCGACGTCAGCTTGGCCCCTTCGATCCGCAGGCGGGCATCGCTGCGAATATATTGAACGAAGCCATTGTAACGGCGGGCAGCGGCGCGGTTCATTTCGAACTGAATCTCGCCAACCCCATCACGCTTGCCGTCAGCGCCGTCAGACAGCGAATTGCGATACTTATAGGTCATGAACGGCCAATCGAGTTTCGAAAATTCGATCAGGGAGTTGCTTTCAATTTCCAGTTTCTCATTCAGCGAATAGCCCGAGAATATGAAACTCTTGCCTTTGGGTTGAATGTCGATCACCGACAGGCGTTGATGGTCTTCACCTTTCTCAGATTGCAGCCATGTGCCTTCGAAATAATACTTGCCGAGGATCATTTTACGCACGCTGTTGAGGCGAAACAGCATCGGAAATATCGCCTCGGTCATGGCGATCCAGAACACCACCATGACGACGACAGCGCCGCCAATCGTGGTTAGCATCGAGCCGCCACTTGCGGCGGTTGAGGCCTCGAGCGCGGTCATGAATTGTGGCCCGACAGCGGCCAGAACGGATAATATTGCAGCGGCCGACACAGTGTTCGACACAAGCCCAAAACGGGAATATGGGTTCATTGTCCCCCTCCTTCATCTATTTGATTTTGTTGGATTATCGCCGGGGCTTCTGCGCATCGCCGATCCCCCTTTATCGTGGTTAATGAGAGGTAAACGCAAGCCCCAATGGGTTAACAAATGCCTTGTTTTGGTTAACCTTTTTCGTGTGGTTGGGGAAAAGCCAGCCAAAGGGTTAAGAAAGCAGCGGTTTGACCGGCCAAAGGTTAACTCGCCCTGCTTCGCTGCGCCGCAACATAAATTCGTGACAGCCTTGCGGCCCTGCCATACATTCTCCAGCAACAAGGCTTGAGGAGACGGCGATGGACGGCATGGGTGATGGAAACGGCAACGGCATATTAGACGGCCTGACGAATGAAATGGCTGATGCGGTTACGGCTCTGGACGCCTATAAGGAGGCCGCCCGCGCCAAGATCGCGCTGATCCTTGCACCAACTGGAAAGCCTGACCGTAAAGCGTTTGAAGCGCATCAGCATATGGCGCACGGGTTTGCCTGGGTCGTCACCTATATTGAGACCCTGCGCGAAACTGCGCACTGGGCCACCCGCCTCGAGGCTGAGGGCCAATTCGGCGAGATTGAAGCGCTGCTGTCGCAAATCCTGTTCAGTGATTACCTCGCCCAATTGGTTGGCGGCATCCCGATGAACCAAGGTGAAACCATCCGCCCACATGAGCTTGATACTCTGGAAGAGGCCGAAGCCCTGTTCGATGTGCCGGTCATTCGCCGCCTGATTACCCAAGGCAAAACGCCAACCACAATGGCCGCAGCTGCCAAGCTGCTGCTCGACGCACTTGGCCGCGCCACGGTTGAGAATACCGGGCTTGATGAGACCCTCAACATGGTTCGCGATCAGTTCCGACGCTACGCCGAAGACAAGATCGTCCCGCACGCCCACGACTGGCACATGAAGAATGAGTATATCCCGATGCAGGTGGTCAATGAGATGGCCGAGCTCGGCGTCTTTGGCCTGACTATCCCGGAAGAGTTTGGCGGGTTCGGCATGGGCAAGACCGCGATGTGCGTGGTCTCTGAAGAGCTGTCGCGCGGCTATATCGGCACCGGATCGCTCGGCACACGCTCAGAGATCGCGGCGGAACTGATCATGATTGGCGGCACGCAGGCGCAGAAAGAGAAATATCTTCCCAAAATTGCCAGTGGTGAAATTCTGCCCACGGCTGTCTTCACTGAACCAAGCACCGGATCGGACCTTGGCGCCCTGCGTACCCGCGCGGTCAAGGATGGCGACACTTACAAGATCACCGGCAACAAGACTTGGATCACCCATCCCGTGCGCGCCGACCTGATGACCCTGCTAGTACGCACCGACCCGGACACGACCAATTTCTCTGGTCTCTCAATGCTACTGGCCGAGAAGCCGCGCGGCAGCGACGAGCATCCCTTCCCAGCCGACGGCATGACCGGCGGTGAGATCGAAGTGCTCGGTTATCGCGGCATGAAAGAGTATGAGATCGGCTTTGACGAGTATGAAGTCCCGGTTGAGAACTTGCTCGGTGACACTGAAGGCATGGGGTTCAAACACTTGATGGCGACGTTTGAGAGCGCACGTATTCAGACCGCCGGGCGCGCGATTGGCGTGACCCAGTGCGCGTTCGAACTTGGCCTGCGCTACGCCCTCGACCGGGTCCAGTTTGGCCAGCCGATCTACAACTTCCCGCGCGTCGCCAACAAGCTGGTGATGATGGCCGCAGAACTGGTCGGCATTCGCCAGCTGACCTATTTCTCGGCGCGCCAGAAGGATAGCAATAAACGCTGCGACCTCGAAGCGGGCATGGCCAAGTTGCTCGCCGCCCGCGCCGCCTGGGCCGCAGCAGACAACGCTCTGCAAATCCATGGCGGCAACGGCTTTGCGCTGGAATACCCGATCAGCCGGGTGCTGCAGGACGCCCGCATCCTGAACATTTTCGAAGGCGCCGGCGAAGTGCAAGCTATGGTCATCGCGCGCCGCGTGGTCACCGCCGGGAACTAGGCCGCAAACCTAACCGCTATGGAAATAGCCATAGATACGTTCCGCCATCGCGTCGCTAACCCCGTCAACCTCGCGTAAGTCCGCGAGTTTCGCCAATGAAACCCCCTTGGCAGAGCCGAAATATTGCAGCAGCGCTTTCTTGCGCGCCGGGCCGATACCGCCAATCTCGTCGAGCGGGCTTTTCTTGATGTCGGCGCTACGCTTGGCGCGGTGAGCCCCGATGGCCCAGCGGTGCGCTTCATCGCGAAGGCGCTGTAGATAATACAGAACCGGCGCATTCTCGGGTAAACGAAACGGCGCTTTCCCGGGCCGGAAGAATTGCTCACGCCCAGCATTGCGGTCAACGCCTTTGGCAATCGAGACCAGCGTCACATCGTCCGGTGTCAGCCCGATATCGGCAATTGCCTCGATTACCGCATTCAGCTGTCCAAGCCCGCCATCGATCAGCACCAGATCCGGCCAAGTGTCGCGATTGCCCTCATCACGGTCCTTCAAGGCGCGAGCAAAGCGGCGGCGCATGACCTCGCGCATCATGCCATAATCATCGCCCGGCGTGATGGTTTTGTCCTTGATATTGAACTTGCGATACTGGCCCTTGTCGAAGCCATCCGGCCCCGCCACGACCATGCCGCCAACCATATTGCTGCCCTGAATATGCGAGTTATCGTAAATCTCGATCCGGTTTGGCGGGGCCTCAAGGTCAAACGTCTTGGCGACTTCTTTGAGCAGACGCGCCTGGCTGGCCGTCTCAGCTAGTTTGCGGGACAATGCCTCAGCCGCGCTCCGTGTCGCTTGTTCAACCAGCCCGCGTTTGTCACCGCGCTTTGGCGTGCGGATTTCAATTCTGCGACCGGCCTTCAGTTCCAGTGCATCGGCAATCAGGCCTGCCTGCGCGCTGTCAGTATTGGTCAGGATCAGGCGCGGCGGTGGGCGTTTATCGTAGAATTGCACCAGAAAAGCCGCAAGAATATCGCTGATCTCCTCGCCTTTTTCGTGGCGCGGGTAGTGGATCGTCGCGCCCCAATTCTGCCCCGCGCGGATGAAGAAGACCTGCACCGCCGATTGGCCGCCCTCCATCGTGACCGCGAAAATATCCGCCTCTTCGATGCCATCGGCATTGATGTCTTGCTGCGCCCGCACAACCGCCAGCGCGCGGATACGGTCGCGCAAGGCCGCGGCACGCTCAAATTCTGTATCGCTAGCGGCCTGTTCCATCTCTTCGGCCAATTGCTTGTGCAGATCATTGGCTTTGCCGCGCAGGAAATCAGCCGCCTGATCCGCCAATTGGTTATACTCGTCATGCTCGATCAGGCCGACACATGGCGCAGCGCAGCGCTTGATCTGGTGCAGCATGCACGGGCGTTGGCGCGCCGAATAGACGCTATCCTCGCACGTCCGCAGCAGGAAGGCTTTCTGCAACGTGTCGAGCGTTCGCGTAACCGCTCCGGCGCTGGCGAACGGTCCGAAATAGTCGCCGCGGTCCTGTTTCGCGCCGCGATACTTGACGATTTGCGGCGCCTCATGGTCGCGCCGGATCAGAATATACGGGAACGACTTGTCATCGCGCAGCAGGATATTGAACCGCGGCTTCAGCGACTTGATCAAGCTAGCCTCGAGCAACAGCGCTTCGGTCTCGGTTTCGGTAACCACAAATTCCATACGCGCGGTGAGCAGGATCATTGTGGCAATCCGCTGTGTGTGTCCGCCGAGCCGGGAATAGCTCGACACCCGCGCCTTCAGGCTCTTGGCCTTGCCGACATACAGAACCTCATCATGCTCGCCGAACATCCGGTAGACGCCGGGTTTGGCGGGCAACCGGGTCAGGTTGTCCTTGATGACATCAATGCCGCTAAGGCGATCTGAGGGAGGCGGCGAGTCAGGCATGCCCGCAATTTAGGGTCGATATGCGCGGACGGCTAGCGTCCAAACAAATGCGACAGGCTTCCGCCGCTGGTATCGACCGTGAAACCGGCTCCAAATGCAAAGATCACGACAAGTACAAGCGCGCCGGTAAACTGCCGGCTATTGCTGCCGGGATCGCGTTTGCGGCGTGATCTGTTGACGATCAAAATCATCAGGACGACCACAAAAACACAAAGGCCAACGACCTTTTCAGTTTCAGACAGGGTTTCAATCCAACTCTGAACAACACCCAAATAGGCGCGCAGGTCGATCACGACCTGTTTCCATGCGGCTTCGTAAAGCCCGGGTTCTGCTGCTATAGTCGCCATGACATGGCTCCTGTCTCAAATTACTGCCCACAGATTGGCATAGTTTGATCAATGCGGCGCTAAACAGGTCGGTGAAATTTGATCTATCTTGCACTGCAGCACAGGTGCGGGTAAGTCGGCTGTATCGCGCTTAAAGGAGACAAAAATGGCTGCTAAATTGATCCTCAGCAAAGCTGTAAACCGCGTCCAACCTTCGGCGACGATTGCAGTTACAACCAAAGCTGCGGAACTGCGCCGGGCTGGCGAGGATGTCATCGGGCTAGGCGCGGGCGAGCCCGATTTTGACACACCGCAACATATCAAGGACGCCGCCATTCAAGCGATCAAGGATGGCAAGACCAAGTATACACCGGCAGATGGCATCCCTGAGCTGAAACAAGCCATTTGCGACAAGTTCAAACGCGACAATGACCTGACCTACACCCCGGCGCAGGTGCATGTCGCGCCCGGCGGTAAGCCGGTTATTTTCAACGCTTTGGTGTCGACCCTTGATCAAGGCGACGAGGTTATCATCGCGGCGCCGTACTGGGTCAGCTACCCGGAAATGGTCAAACTGTGCGGCGGCACGCCGGTGATCATCAGTTGCGGCCCCAACGCGCAATACAAGCTGACGCCTGAAGCGTTGGAAGACGCGATCACGCCAAAAACCAAGTGGATCATCCTCAACTCACCGTCCAACCCAACCGGCGCGGCCTATACTAGGGCTGAACTGAAAACCTTGGGGCAGGTTCTGTTGCGCCACCCGCAAGTCTGGATCCTGACCGATGATATGTACGAGCATCTGGTCTATGACGGGTTTGAATACTCAACCATCGCGCAGGCCGAGCCGGGTCTGTATGACCGCACCCTGACCATGAACGGCGTCTCCAAAGCCTATGCGATGACCGGATGGCGTATCGGCTATGCGGCTGGCCCTGAGGCGTTGATCAAGACGATGCGCAAGGTGATCAGTCAGACGACATCCAATCCATGTTCGATCTCGCAATACGCGGCGCTGGCGGCATTGAATGGCAGTCATGATTTCCTGCCTGAACGTAACGCCGTTTTCAAACAGCGGCGCGACTATGTGGTTACTGAGCTGAACAAAGCCGAAGGCCTGACCTGCTCGACACCTGAGGGCGCGTTTTACGTCTATCCATCTTGTGCGGGCCTGATTGGAAAAACTGCACCGTCGGGCAAGGTGATCGCAACCGACAGTGATTTTGCGGGCGAGCTGCTCGAACAGGAAAAAGTTGCGGTGGTCATGGGCGAAGCTTTTGGTCTGTCGCCAGCGTTCCGTATCTCCTATGCGACCTCAACCGAGGCGCTGGAGAAAGCGATGGCGCGCATTCAGGCGTTTTGTGCCAGCCTTAAGTGATATAGATGCTTTCTATGTCTAATCCCCCAACAATCAATTTGAATGTTTGGGGATGGGCGCCCATCTCCTTTGTAGACAAAGGAGATTATCATGAGCATCAAAATCGGAATCAGTGAAGACGGCCGCGCCGCATCGGCAACGGCGTTGAAACGCCTGCTGGGTGAAAGCTACGCACTCTACATCAAGACCCATGGCTACCATTGGAATGTCACCGGGCCGCGCTTTCAGTCGCTGCATGACATGTTCATGGGCCAATATACCGAGCTATGGATGGCACTGGACGAGATTGCAGAACGTATCCGCGCCCTCGATCATTTCGCGCCGGGGTCTTCGCGTGAAATGATGCAGCCGGCAAGCGTCGAGGATGATCAAGGCGTACCAAATGCCGAAGCGATGATCGCAAACCTCGCCCAAGGCCATGAAGCCGTCGCCCGCGCCGCGCGCGAAGGCATCGAAGTGGCCACAAAGGCTGGCGATGATGTCACGGCCGATCTGATGACGCAGCGCGCCACCATCGCCGACAAGACGGCTTGGATGCTGCGCTCCAGCCTGTAGGCGAAGCTTATATTGCCCCAGCAGGCTGCAAGCCTTCATCTTCGTACAGGCGGTAGCAGCCTTTGCCGTCTGATTTGGCGCGGTACAGCGCCAGATCAGCGCGCTTCATCAAGGGTTCGATCTTAGCGCATCTCTCAGACGCGCAGGCCACTCCGATTGAGGCTTTGACCGCGAGATTGACCCCGCCAATCTTGTAAGGCCGGCTCAAAGCATCGGTCAGTCGGTCCGCGACAAGGCAGGCGTCCATCGGATTGGACAGAAACCGCGAGATCACCACAAATTCGTCGCCGCCCAAACGTGCGGCCCAATCAGTCTCACGGGTTGCGGTAGACAGTCGTTTGGCGACCATTTTCAAAAGCGCATCACCAGCCTGATGACCATATGTGTCATTGATGGCCTTGAAACCATCCAGATCAATCGCCATCAAAGCCAATGTCTCACCGCCGGACCGGGTTTTCAAATCCTTGGTCAGGCGGCCTGTAAACGCATAGCGATTGGCGATCCCGGTCAGCATGTCATGCTCAGCCATATGCCGCAGCTGTCTCTGGTTGCGCACGCGTTCGGTGACGTTGGTGCCAACCCCGATATAGCCGGTGATCCTCTCGTCGCTGCCGAATTTCGGTGTCGCGCTCAGCGAGACATAATAGCGCCGGCCTTGGGCATCATGGAATGTCGATTGGATATCCGAATAGGGTTGCTGGCCCTGCAGCGCGGTCAGCATCTTGAACGTTTCAGCATTATCCAGCTGCACCACATCGAGATAATGTTTGCCAATCAACTCGGCCGGATCTTTCGACAAGATTGACAGCATACGCCCACCAGCGAACAGAATCTCACCTTCAAGATCGGTTTCCCAGTAGAGATCAGTGGCAAAGTCGGCGAGCTTGGCGACGTCGGCGCTGGTTTTCCCTTTTGAACGCTCATGCGCGCCGAGATCACGGGTCACCAAAGCAACCGCCAGCATCAGCAGACCCGAGGAGACGATAAGCCCAGAGCGCTGCAGGTCCGGAGCGACAAGCATCGATATGACCAGCATGAAGATATGCACGGCGGCAACGCAGAGCAGAAAACTCCTTGCACTGATGCGGCTGAGATCATCAACAGCGGGGGAGGGCACAGCAAGTACGGACACAATATCCAAATACACGCAAAAGTTGAATAAACTGTGTCTTCTACTTTAGCGCCTACCGAACAGGCGCTCAATATCGGCCAGTTTCAGCTCGACATAGGTCGGGCGGCCATGATTGCATTGGCCCGAATGCGGCGTCGCCTCCATCTGGCGCAGCAGCGCGTTCATCTCTTCGCCGTTGAGCCGCCGCCCGGCGCGCACAGAGCCGCGACAGGCCATATTGCCCATCACCTCTTCGAACCGTTCCTTGAGCGCGAGCCCAGCGTCATATTCGGCAAAATCATCGACCAGATCACGCACCAGACCCGCCGCATCCATCTGCCCAAACAAAGCCGGCGTCGCCCGCACACAGACCGCGCCAGCCCCAAACGCCTCGATCTCCAGCCCAAGTTCAGCCAGCTCCTCCGTGCGTTCCAAAATACGCGCCGCCTCGTCCTCGCTCAGCTCAACAATGTCCGGGATCAACAGTGCTTGCCGCCTGACCCCGCCCGCCGCCATTTGCCGTTTCATGTCTTCGTAGACAAGGCGTTCGTGCGCCGCGTGCTGATCGACGATGACAATGCCGTCGCTGGTCTGGGCGATGACATAAGTCTCGTGCAGCTGCGCCCGGGCCACACCAAGTGGGAAATCATCGACAATCTCGCCTGTGCTCGGTTCAATCCGAGCGGTCGGCGCAGCGTCGTAATTTGGGGGCTGATGCTCTCCGAACCCGGCGGGGCTGGGAATCTCATGCGTCTGCGCCGGGAATTGCTGAGACAGGTTCCCGCCTGCGCGGGAAGGATCGGACCATAGCGAAGACGCCGCATACACATCCGGTTTCGGCTGCTCAGCCTGCAACTTGCCTAAAGCATAACCCGCCACCGTCGTACTCGCGCGGTGCCCCGCCGCCGCCAGCGCATGGCGCAGCGCCCCAATAATCAAGCCGCGGACATTGCCAGCATCGCGAAACCGCACTTCGGTCTTGGCCGGATGGACATTCACATCGACATATTCCGGGTCGAGATCAACGAACAAGGCCGCCATTGGATGGCGATCCCGCGCCAGAAAATCCTGATACGCGGCGCGGATCACACCGTTGAGCATCCGGTCTTTGACCGGGCGGCCATTGACGAACAGGTATTGCATCTGGGCATTGCCGCGGTTCAGCGTCGGCAGGCCGGCATAGCCAGACAGGCGCACGCCTTCGCGGGTCGCCTCAATCTCCAAAGCATTGTCCTTGAAATCGCGCCCCATGATCGCGCCAAGACGGCCCAATTGCCCCTCTGGTGTACCCGGATGGGCGGCATAGCGGAACGTGCTGCGGCCATTGCTTTCCAGACTGAACGCAATATCGGCGCGCGCCATCGCCAGCCGTTTCATCACATCGGTTACCGCCATCGTCTCGGCGCGTTCCGACTTCATGAATTTCAGCCGCGCCGGCGTCGCATGAAACAGATCGCGCACTTCAACCCGCGTGCCTGAGGCGCTGCGCCCGGTAAACGCTGCTGGTTTTGGTCCTTCGATCCGGCCCGCCTCGATGAACAGCTCAGCCGCCTCTTCGCCCGCCGCTTGCGAGGTGATGGTCATTCGGCTGACACTGGCGATGGACGGCAAAGCCTCACCGCGAAATCCCATTGTGTGGATATTCAACAGATCAATCCGGCCATCCGCGTCGGGGATCAGCTTCGACGTGGCGTGGCGTTCCATCGCCAGCAACATTTCAGGCCCAGTCATGCCGCAACCATCATCCTCGATCACCAGACGCTTCAGCCCGCCGCCTTCAATCGACACCGAGATCGACCGCGCTCCGGCATCAATGGCATTCTCGACCAGTTCCTTGACCGCCGCCGCTGGCCGCTCAACCACTTCGCCCGCCGCGATCCTGTTAACCGCGTCAGGCGGCAACTGGCGAATAACCGGCCGGGGCGTGAGATGAGCAGTATCAGGCATAGCGCGCAGTGTACGTGGCCAAACCGATTCGGGCTAGGTTTGCTTTGCTGGGGCTACGACGCCTCAAATTTGGGGGATAAGTAAAGCTGTATACAACACCTTTTCCCCGTAGATACTGGCCATCCAGCTTTTCAATCCGACGGAGTTCACCCGCGCATATACTCCCACCCATGGATTATGCGCTTCAACCTCACCTGTACAAGAACGTCCCGGTCTACCTCTGGCCTTGGGTCTGGTGGCAGCTATTCCAAATTGAAAGATGGATCAAGGAAACAGGCCGCATGGTCCTCGGCGGCGTCGCCAGAGACGGCAAAGTCTACGTGCTGCACGTCGCAGCTGATCCGAATGAGATCAAACCGTGGTCGCCCAGCGCACCAACTCTCACCCCTTGGAACCTCGCGCGGCTGGGCACAGGCATAGCCTTCGACCCAACTCGCTTTGGTGATCAGTTGGCCCTCGCCATGCGCCTACTCGAATGGCCTGCACTCGTAGGGTGCAATGAACCCTTGCGAATTGCACCACCTGTGCCTGCACCAGCTATCAACAACAGCTCCTAGCTTCCGACTGCCCCGGGACACCCGTGGGAACAGTCGGACCTCAAGCACAATCAAAACCCACCCCAACCGGACGCCCCGCACGATCCGGCTGCACGTGCTGCTCCAAACCTGCGCCTATCGCTCCGCCCGCGCCCGCCTTACAAGCGCCAGCAAGGAGACAGACATGGACTTGAAAGCCACCACTTATGCGGTTGTAGACCGGGTAGCGACGATCACGCTCAGCCGCCCGCATCGCGGCAATGCCTGGACCGGGCGGATGCATTCTGAATATCGCTATCTGCTCGACCGAGCCGAAAACGATCCAGCCGTCAGCGTGATTATTGTTACTGGCGCAGGCGAGCGGTTCTGTGTTGGCGGCGACAGCCAAGCCCTCGATGGCCATGCCAAGTCAGGCTCATATGACGCCGGAACCGCGCCCGATCTGGTCACGCCCGGAGAGGCCGAGATCGCGGCGTTTACGCAAGATTTCGCCTATCATTTCGCGCTGACCAAGCCGCTGCTCGCCGCGATCAATGGCGCAGCGGCTGGGGTTGGTTTCGTGCTCGCCTGCTACGTCGATATCCGTTTTGCGGTGAGCGGCGCCAAGCTGACCAGCGCGCATGGCCCGCTCAACCTGCCTGCCGAATATGGTCTGTCATGGTTGCTGCCGCGCCTGATTGGCGGCGCGCGGGCGATGGAAATCCTGATCTCAAGCCGCAAATTCATGACCGACGAGGCCCATGCTATCGGCCTGATCCATCGCCTCATTCCGGCTGAAACCCTGCTCGCTGAAACGCGCGCCTATGCGCTCGACTTGATCACCCGCGTCTCGCCCGAAGCGCTGCACCAGTCAAAGCGGCAAATCTATCTCGACTATCACCGCGACATCGGCGCCTCGGTTCAGGACGCCAATCGATTGCTCTCGGAGATGGTCAAACAGGATGATTACAAGGAAGGCATCAGCGCGTATCTCGAAAAACGACCCGCCAATTGGACGGGCAAAAACTAAAGCTGAAAGACTTTACTGGGCCGGAACCGCCCGACGCGGACCTCGCCGAGCGCCACCGCTTGCCCGTCGCACATGGTCAAGGCCAAGCGGTCATCGGGATCGTCGGATTTCTCATCGCGCCAAGCCTCAACCTGATGAGGCAGAAGCACAATCTCGCGGCCTTGTTTGATGTTCGCCGCGTCGCCCGCATCAATCTCAATCGCTGGAATATCATCCAGAACGGTTTCCAGCGGTGACAGCGCCGCCAGTAGCGCGTCCCTGTCACCGCCCAGCGCCTCAAGCGCCGCCAGCGTAATCGAGGCGGCCTCATCCATCGCTCCGACCCGGGTCCGGCGCAGCTGGCTGACATGCCCTTCCGCGCCCAAGGCCGTGGCCAGATCGCGCGCCATCGCCCGGACATAAAAACCCTTGCCCGAAACCACTTTGATCACCGCATGATCGGCGTCTGGAATATCAACCAGCTCGGCCTCGTATACAGTGACTTGGCGTGACGGAATTTCAAACTCTTCGCCGTCACGCGCGAGATCATAGGCCCGCTCGCCCGCGATCTTGATGGCGGAGAATTTCGGCGGAACTTGCTGAATATCGCCAATGAAAGCCGGCAAAGCCGCTTCGATGTCGGCGCGAACCGGGCGGACATCAGAGCGCGCCGTGACCTCGCCTTCCTTGTCTTGGCTGCTGGTTGAAACGCCCCACTCGATCGTGAAGATATATTCCTTGTCGCAATCCATCGCCCATTGCGCCGTCTTGGTCGCCTCACCAAATGCGATCGGCAAGATGCCATCGGCGAGCGGATCAAGCGTGCCGCCATGCCCGGTCTTCTGGGCATTATAAAGCCGCTTCAAGATGCTCACCACGCGGGTCGAGGTGATGTCTTTGGGTTTATCTACGGCGAGCCAGCCATGGACCGGGTCGCCTTTGCGTTTGCGCTGTCTGCCCATGTCAGGAGGCTCCATGTTCCAGCCGCTGCGGATCGAACGCAGATCGGGGGTTATCAGAAGCGCCGCGAATTAAAGGCGAAGCCGAGAGGGGTCAAGTCAGGATGGCGGCGTATCTGCAGAAGGTTCGTCATCTTCCTCGGCTTTGAACGGGTACATCAACTGCCCGAAGAAGGTCTTCGGCAACGGCTTCACCGTACCATAGTGCGCTGGCCATTGATCGCCCGGCATATGATAGGTGCCGAACAGCATGTCATAAATCGGCGTGTGAACGGCGTAATTGGTATCGATGGCAGGGGTCTCAGAGCTGTGATGCCAATGGTGGTATTGCGGCGTGCACAAAATGTATTTCAGCGGGCCAACTGGGATGTGGACATTGGCGTGAACATAGACCGCTTGAAACGCCGCGAAAGCGACATAGATATCCAGCGCCTCTTTACTCGCCCCAAGCAGGTAGAGCGGCACCATCGCCATGCAGCGATCAACGAACATCTGGACCACATGATTACGCGACCCGGCCATCCAATCCATATGCTCGACCGAATGGTGCACAGCATGGATTTTCCACAGCTTGGGATGCTCATGGAAGGTCCGGTGCGACCAGTACAGAACAAAGTCGGCGCACAGCATCAGGCCGATGGCCTGCACCCAGATCGGCAGGTTCTGGACCCAAGCCTGAAAGCTCGCGCTAACCGCCCAGCCGAAATATTCGGCGACAAAGAAATTCCCGGCCAGCAGCAAGACGGTGATGAGCAAATGATTGAAGACGAAATAGAAGGAATCGAGCTGCCATTCTGGCCGAAGCACGACTTGGTCGCGATACTTCGGAAACACTTTTTCCAAAAAAATGAACAGGATCGCCGAGACTAGAAAGGCCAGCACCAACCAGTCCAACCCGAACGAAATATCGCTCGGTCCAACAGTCCCGGTTTCCAGCTCATACCCGCCCAGCCCCATCGCGGCGACGGTCATCAGCGCGCCGATGGCAGCGAGCCGGCGATACTTGCCGAGAATGAAGGTCAGGATCGCAAAGCCCAGCGACGCGATCATGCCGTACTTCAAAACTTGTTGCAGAAAGAACGGATCATATGCGGCGCGCAATTCCGGCGTCGTCAGATATTCCGGAAACTTGTAACACAGCACGGTCAGGAAACTCAGTACGCCCAGCGCGCAAGCCAGTGTGCCGGAGATTTTACCATCGCCAAACCTGAAGCCGCGATGCTGCATCGGTTCAATCACGCGGTCCTTATATTCATAAGGCGTTTCGCCCTCTGGCATCTCGTCAGTCATACCGGCTCCGATTAAATTCTTGGTCACAGAATATCTCAGTCCAGAACATGAAGAAACCCTTTGCAGCGCATAATTGCGCGAGCCTAAACACAGGTGAAAATCCATGCCTGAAGGGAATTTTGGCCTATAGTTGACTTATTGTTTTTCGATATGTAAAAGAGAATGTGTTCAGGGTCACAAATTCGATTGCTTAAGGAGCTTTCATTATGATCCGTATTATCCTAGCTGCCTCAACTGCAGCTTTTGTCCTCGCCGCGCCAGCAATGGCCGAAACGCGCAATTTTGACGTGCCGTCGTTTGATGGGCTTGAAGTATCTGCGGGCATCGACGTCAATTTTGAAACTGGCGGCGGGCAGTCTGTTTCGGTTGAGAACAAGAACGGCAATTTCGACGATATTATTGTTGAGGTCAAAGGCGGCAAGCTGGTCTTGAAGCGCCCTCGCAAGATCGGTTGGGGCAAGCGCCCGCGCTATAATGTAACCGTTTCGGCGCCGAGCTTGAACAGTGTTCAAGCCTCATCAGGCGCAGATGTCACCGGCAGCGGCCTCAGCGGCGAGCGGGTGCGAATTGAAACCTCATCCGGTTCGGATGCTGACATTTCTGGAATCGACGCCGTGCGTATCTCGCTGGACTCTTCCAGCGGCTCTGACCTTGATGCTAGCGGCACATGTGACAGCCTGACGGCTGATAGTTCTTCCGGGTCTGATATCGAAGCAGGTAACTTGATCTGCCGGATTGGCGCGGCGGATGCCTCAAGCGGCTCTGACATCACCATCCACGTCACTGAAGCGGTGTCGGCCGAGGCTTCAAGCGGTGCGGGTATTGATGTTTATGGTGGGCCAACCGACGCGGATATCGACAAGTCGAGCGGCGGATCAGTGCACATTCGCTAATCCTGTTTAGCTGAAATCGTAGTCTTCCATCTTGTTGCCCGGATTAGGCCATTGCAGGTTCATGCCTTCCAATGTGCCGCGCACGATCCGGGCAATCATAGCATTGCGGCGGGTGCGACTGTCAGCTGGCACAATATGCCACGGCGCGTGCGGGGTTGAGCAGCGCTGGACCATGGTTTCATAGGCGCCCATGAATTCGGGCCAGAGCTGGCGGTCCTCAAGGTCGGCAGGGTTGAATTTCCAGCGTTTGTGTTCCTCAGTGATACGCTCCTGCAAACGAATACCTTGCTCATCATAGCCGACATTCAGCATGAATTTCAGGATGGTGACGCCGTTCTCAGTCAGGTGTTTTTCAAAGGCGTTGATCTGTTCATAGCGTTGCTCAACCGCTTCGGGCGCGGCGAAGTTACGGACTTTGACGACCAGCATATCTTCATAATGCGAGCGGTCAAACACGCCGATGCTGCCTTTGCGCGGTACGGCGTTGTGGATGCGCCAGAGATAATCATGCGACAGCTCGGTCTTGCTCGGCGCCTTGAAGGCTTTGACTTGCATGCCGAGCGGGCTGGTATTGGCAAACACGTTGCGGATGACGCCGCTCTTACCGGACGTATCCATGCCTTGCAGCACGATCAGCACGGCGCGGTCGCGATTGGCGTAGAGCTTGTCTTGTAGCTCGTCGATCACGGCGGCGTCCTTGCGCAAGGACACGCGGGCTTCTTTCTTGTCAGGAAACAGGCTGCGGTCGCCCGTGTCGCGCGTGGACAGATCGAAAGCTGCGCCGGGTTCAGCGAGCAGAGAATTGCGCACAGCGGCGATGGTCGGGTGGGTCATCTTAGTGTCCTGACATCAAAACGGAAAAAGCCGCGCCATGACAGCGCGGCTTTTGAAATTGTGCAAGCCGTTTCGCCAAATACGAGGCGGGCAGCTTAAGAATAATACTCGACGACTTGTGCAGGTTCCATCTGAACCGGGTACGGCACATCGTTGAGTTCCGGCATCCGGATATAAGTCGCGGTCATGGTTTTAGGCTCGACCTCGATATATTCTGGCAGATCGCGCTCTGGTGAACCAAGCGCTTCGAGAACCAGCGCCATGTTGCGTGACTTCTCGCGGATCTGAACCACATCGCCGGGCTTCAGCGAGTAAGACGAGATGTTGGTTTTGACGCCGTTGACCAGAAGGTGGCCGTGATTGACGAACTGGCGCGCAGCAAAAATTGTCGGCACAAATTTCGAACGATAGACGAACGCATCGAGACGCGACTCGAGCAGACCGATCAGGTTCTCAGCCGTGTTGCCTTTACGGCGGTTGGCTTCGTCAAACGTACGGCGGAACTGTTTCTCGGTGATGTCACCATAGTAGAATTTCAGTTTCTGCTTGGCCATTAGCTGCATACCAAAGTCAGAGACCTTGTTGCGGCGGCTCGGGCCGTGCTGACCTGGACGGTTTGGACGTTTATTGAAAGGTGATTTAGGGCGACCCCAGATATTCTCACCAACGCGGCGATCAATCTTATACTTCGCCGAGTGACGACGTGACATGGCATATTCCAATTTTTGACGTGGACTGGTGGACTTAAAAATCCACGATCAAAACGGCAGTTCCACACCGACCCGTGTAAGCGGCGTCTAAAACAAGATTAGGCCCCGCGAGTCAAGCGCATTGCGGCAGACAGGACGGGTTATTTCAACAAGCGGCCTTTTCTGGCGCGGTCGACCAGCAAGGCAATGCCGAACAGGATTGTGGTCAGGCCACTAAAGGCAACCAGTTTCAGCCACCAGCTATCGAACCGATCCGCGCCCGTGACGTCCATGATATGGAAGCGCCAAAGAACGTCGAAGATACGCCATTTAGTTGTACGTACCGCTGAGATGTCGCCAGTCATGGCATCGACATAGATGCGTTGTTTGCC
>Ga0256847_1000649_pt1 | contig 20864 bp, 14 predicted proteins | sample TeddybearmetaG_FD_189099 | JGI IMG/M metagenome (GOLD analysis project Ga0256847, IMG submission 189099) | Hydrothermal vent microbial communities from East Pacific Rise, Pacific Ocean - Teddybear | ecosystem: Environmental > Aquatic > Marine > Hydrothermal vents | place: Pacific Ocean: East... | reverse complement strand
TGTTATTTTATCTTTCTACGGCGTTAAAAAGCCTCGCCAATGCGCTGCATTGTCTACGTTTTTTGCCTTGTTGAAAAATAAAATACCTGCGTATAAAAGCGTACTTTATTAATGTATCATTCCTAAGGAAGAAAAAGACAAAGAGTTTTTTCAGATCATTATTAGATTTGAAATACCGTTTTAAAAAAGGATATAAAAAGTCAGAAGAATATCACATAAATAAATGTGGAACCATCTATGCAGATAATGCTATAGATACCGAAAATAGGTATCTAATTTTGGACGATTCTATTTATTCGGGTGGCATACTGGCTTCTTTCCATTTAGAAAAAGATGGATATTTTGTGATCGGTCCTACTCCTGATGGAATGTGTAAATCATTTGGCAATAATGTATCCTACAATCTCCCAAATAGCAAATTGTATATAAATATTAGTACACTCCGTCTTAAGGTAGATGAGAATATTGACAATAGAGATAAAGACAAGATTATACCAGACATGGAATTATCTGATTATAGCATGGCTGAATTATTAGTAATAATGAAAGAGAAAGAAAGAAAAGCATACAGCAATAACTAATGCATAGTTTAGCCCTATATTTCTAGTCACCGACAATCAAATTATATTCGTTACACCCCAGTCAGACAATTCGATAATTTCCTTCTAATATCTGTCTTTGGTCTGATAAATGAGTGATTATCAATCCAAGAAATCATTTCAAATAAACGACATTTTGAAATGCACCTTATAACTTCTCATCAATATTATTCCAATCATACTGACAAATCATGATATAATTATAATTTTTAGATATTGCTAAACTGATGGTTTAGGATTGAATCTAGAGAGATCTATAAAACTACAATTCCAATAGTCTCAACTTAATTATAAGATTTTGGATCTTGTCATTTATTCCTCAGATTGTAGATTGATAAATGAAATTTCTTTCAAAAGCTAAAATTCCAATATGTATTTATCTACGACGGAGTATAATTCAGGAATATATTTCTTTAAAGTGAAATCTGATAAAGGAGATTCGATTTCTGGTAGTTTTATTATCAATAAATAGTAAGAAAAATATTGATAAATCACTTCATCTCTAAAATGAGAGAACTGACCTTTTTAAGAAATTGAACTATAAACTCTTTACAGACATTTTTCTAAGACGAAGTCATCTAGAAGAGTGTGTTCAACAAATTGCACTTTTTGTAAATTAGTAGAAAAAGGTCAACAAATAGGCAGCATAGCCAAGGCGGCTATTGTGGGCAGAGGGAGCAGTTATGAGTGCTGCATTAGAGCCGCCTAGACTTTTTGCTTTCCTTTTTTGGCAATGAAAAAAGGAAAATCTGGCTGATAAGCCAATGCTTATTTGAAATATGAAAGTCTAATTATTAATTCAGAAAGTTGAATTTAGTGCATTTTGTTGAACACACCTAGAAGAATTGTTAGAAATATTAAAAGAAAAAGGTCTATCTTTAGAAGAAATTAAATCAATTACAATTAATTCCCTACCATAAGTTCTTGTCACAAGTTCTTGCCATAATCATAGCAGAAAGTATCAATTTAATAATGAAGATTCTGTTTTCATTGTGTTACAACGATAAATGATTAATCGCATGAAAAAACACCTATATACCATACTTATCTTATTTTTTAATTTGCAAATGGTAGCTCAAGTAATGTATGTCAGCACGTTTGATAATTCACTTTATAGATTGGATGTTAATACATGTATTTATGACTCCCTTACAAAAATTCAAGCTCAAATTTCTGATATTACTTTTCATCCAAACGGAGATCTTTATGGAATATCCGGGAATGGTGTTTTTTACAAGATAGACACACTATCTGGAGGTGTATCTCAAATTCATGACTTCGATGGACAAAACTTTAATTCATTAACTACCGCTGGAAATGGCTTGATATATACCACAGGATTTAGTGGTTTTTTGTGGTCGTATGATATAATGAATAGCAATGAAGTTTACTATGGTCAAATAAATTTCCAGGCCTCAGGAGACTTGACATTTTATAATGGTGAACTCTACGTTGCTGTTGTTGGAGACAAGATAGCTAGAGTTGACTTCAATGATCTGTCTAATAGCAGTATCATTATAGATCAAGATGTTCCAGGTGATATTTTTGGCATTGTATCTTATGCAGAGGATTGTTCCAATGTGAATACTTATGCTATTACCAATGAAGATTCTAAAATATATCAAATTGACTTCACGAACAATACTCTAAATTTTATCTGCCAACTAGGAATTGAAATATGGGGAGGAGCTAGTAGTTTTGAATTTTTTGCCTCAGACCCTATTGTCATTCAGGTTTTGACCAAAACGGACCCGCTTTGCAATCTTTTTAATGGTGAGATTGCTATTGCTGCTGTAGGTGGTATTGGTATGATTAGCTATTCCATTAATGGATCAGATTTTCAAGAAAGTGGATCTTTTATAAATTTGAATGAAGGGTTATATACCATATCGATTCAAGATGAGAATGGATGTATTATTACTGAAGAAGTCGAATTGAATGCAATGAATTCACCAGAAATCACGAATATTTCTTTTGATAATGAAACATGCAATGACTTCAACGGAACAATTACAGTACTGGCTAGTGGTGGAACAGGACTCCTGCAATATTCTATCGATGGGATCAATTTCCAAGATAACAACGTTTTTGATAGCCTTCAACCTGATTTATTTACAATTACAGTTCGAGATTTAAATAATTGTACAGATTTGGAATCAGTAGAAATTGTAGATAATGGAAGTCCTAATGTTGATTTAATGCAGTTAATAAATACTACTTGCAATCAAGATAATGGATTTTTTCAGGTATCTGTTTATGGAGGCACTTTGCCCTATTCATTTACAATTGATGGGATAAATTTTCAATCTTCAAATAATTTTGAAAACCTTCCAGGAGGCGAATTCATAGTTACAGTACAAGATATTAAGGGTTGCCAAGACTCGTTATTAGTCAAGATAGAATCTAGCGAAGTTCCTTTTGTAGAATCAATCCAAGCTACACCGACGACTTGTGGAGAACCCAATGGCACACTGATCATAAATGGCATTGGAGAAAGTGGGGTTTTAAATTATTCGATTAATGGAAGTGGTTATCAGAAGAGTAATTTTTTCTCAGATTTAGCACCTGGTAATTATACAATTTATATAAAAGATGACTTCGGTTGTATTACCACCAATGAAGTTGAAATTGAAGGGTCAGATAAATTGATAATTCAAGAAATTGAAATTAATCCAACTGATTGCGGAGAAAGTAGTGGAAGTTTTATTGTCAATACAATAGGAGGTAATGACTTCAAATCCATCTCGGTAAATGGCGAAAGTTTTCATTCTGAATTCTCCTTCAATAATTTAATTCCTGGAGCATATGAAATTCAAATTATTAATGAAAAAGAATGCAGTTTGGATACCTCAGTATTGATCCGTCAACAAGATTGCCCTATATATATTCCAAATGTATTTTCGCCGAATGAAGATGGAATCAATGACTTATTCTTCATCTTCCCACACAAAGATTTTGTAGGAGAATTCAAAACACTTTTAGTCGTAGATAGATGGGGATCAGTAGTTTTTGGTGCGTATGATTTGCCTGCCGAGGATATCGCTTGGGACGGCACCTATAATGGTAAATATTTAGAGAGTGGAGTGTATTCTTTCTATTTGGAATATGTACTTGAAGGCAATATCAAAATGGTCCGAACTGGGGATGTTACTATTATTAAATAGGTTGTTTTCTTCAAATTTAATGAAATAATAAAATGGTATTTATATATTCAACAAATATGAAGGGAGATTCAGAATGTATTTATATTGTTGATTTTCAAAATCATAAATATTCTTATTTCTAGAGAGTGTCCTCATCAATTCAACATATTACGTAAAAATGTGGTAAGTTCTTTTATGATTTCTAGTCTTCGCCAGACGGGCTTTCATTTTTTCATTGCTAAAAAACGAAACAAAAAATCTAGGCGCTTTAAAGGCTATGCTGCGAATGCACCTCCCGCTTCCCACGTAAAGCGCCAGGCAGCCCTTTTTTATTTAGTGATAGATTTAGCTTCTTAGCCAAAAGATCATCTCGGTTTCTTAATTCTGAACACGCTTGTTTAGTGAAGAGAAACAAGCTTTGGACAGATATGTAACCTTAAAAGTAAAATTCTCAATTTGCCTAAAGCAAAACAGTAATAAAATCCTTTTCAATATTCAACTCATATCTTCATAAGTTGTATTTTAAGGGATATTCCCTATTTAAATTTAGGAATTATCCTAGTTGTGTTTTAATTTAATCTTTAGATTTTAGCGTTCACATTATTTTTAACCATCTGATAGTAATATCCAATCCAATATTTCTATCTCCCAAAAATAAAATTAAATGAGAGATCGACCCTTAGCAGTAGTTCTAGCCAATTTTAAATCTAAATGGAATCCAGGATGGGATATTACTCAAGCGCACAGAATAGGATCTAAGGATAGATTTCTACTTTTGAATTCAGCGACTGGCGATACTCAATTAAGAAGTATTAGCTGGACCAAACGAATCTATGACAGCCCTATATGGAGCATGAATCTCGGCGCGAATACAGACAATGCAGTTTTCTTTGATGTTGGCAGTAAATCGTACTTAATGTATGGAAATTCTAGAACTGGAAAGGTGAAGATATTTCCTTTAGATTCGAAAGCCAAAATCGGAACAGAAACATTTGAAAGCACTTGGTCAACAGGCTGGGACAATATGCAGACCTATACCATAGGCGAAAAAGTGTTTCTAGTAATCCTCAAATCAAAAACAGGAGATATTCACATTCATGAATTAGATGCAGATGGTAAGGTAGGTCAGGGTACGTGGGATAAAAGATTAGATCCGGGATGGAAAGTGGCTCGAACTTATGAAATTAATAATAGAGCATTTCTTTTTTTATTGAGACCAGATAATGGTTTGGTAGAGATATATGAACTCGGTGATGTGGGTCAAATCATTCGATTGGTGAAACAGCACGACTGGTCTGCTGGTTGGACTGTTGCGAGTTTCGAACAGATAGGAAGTGACACCTTTCTATTCTTATTGAAGACCAGCACGGGTCAAGTCCATATACAGAGAATGAGGGACAACGGAAATATTGGAGAAAGAACATTTACCAATGATTGGTCCTCTGGATGGGATTCGGCCACCTTCTATAAAGTTGACAATACTACTTGTATCTCATTATTAAAATCTTCAAATGGAGCAGGCCATTTACATGAAATGAATACCAATGGATCGGTGGGAACACGAATAAATCCTAAAGAACCTTTCACGAAAGAATTTGCGGAAGAATTACTCACTTTAAAAGGGTCAGGCAAAGAACTATTACAAGATTACTTTTTGGATATTTCAAGAGGTAGAGTAGTACTACGACCTTCTTTTGTGACTGAATGGATTACAATTCCAGATTCGTGGGAAAATATAAAGCTATTAGAAAGGTATTACAAAGCTAAAGCTGGACTCAACGAAGCACTTGCCAAAGGGTATTCGATACCTAATGATCAATCTGTCATAGTAATTCATTCTCAGCCAGGTGATTCTGGGGCTAGCGGTAGATTCGTGCTTTCGCATCCCCATGGTATGACAATAGAGTTCATGTCGCATGAGGTCTTACATACATGGAGTCTTGGTCATGCTTATTCTGATGAAGAAAAAGAGCTGGATCCTTGGAAGAATGATCTAGGGTGGGGGGTATATGACAATCCATGGGATATTATGAGTGCTATGAGAGCGTATGGATTTCCTAATGATAGAAACAAATCTGTTGGTCCTGGAATGGGTATTTTTAGTCTAGATAGGATGGGATGGTTGGATGAAAAGTATACCACCCACATCGAAGTAGGTTCGCCCGGAAGAGATTATACAATCAATTCTCTATCCTTCAGATTGAATGACACTGAAACCAGCCTGAAAGTGCACTATAGTCTTGGTGAATATTATGGAGTCGAATATAGGACAAAGCAAGAGTGGGATTTTGGGATTCCCAATGCGACTGTGCTCATCCATAGGGTCGAACCTTTCTTCGTAACTCGAAATCCTTCATGGAAAGGAGATTTTGGCACCAAATGGGATATATTTCATGTCTATCGAATAGACGGGACATCATATCTTCTAAGGTATAAGGTAGTATCAGCGAATGTCGAAGTAAATCGAATAAGTGAAAATGGAAGGTTGGAAGAGGAGATACAGTTTGGTCCTTTATCAAGTGGTTGGACATCTATTGAGACATATTCCATTGGAGCAAAGGATTTTATCTTTTTCTTGAATAAATTTTCGGGTAAGGCTGAAATTTTTAGCATCAAGAATAATGGTGCATTAGGCACAAGTATCAAGAAATATAAATGGAGTCTCGGATGGACTTCCGCTAAAGCATATATTGTAAATGAGACTTTGCATCTGTTTTTTCTTAAAGAATCCACTGGTGATGTACATCTTCATGAGATAAATACAAATGGCACCGTGGGCACCGAGATCGCCAGACATGATTGGTCATCTGGATGGAGCCATGTTCATTTTTATTACAAAGGAAAATCTACCTTTTTACTTCTCTACAAAACAGGAAATGGACAAATGCACACCCATAAAATAGATAATAATGGATGTGTAGGACAAAGACTGGAAACTAAAACATGGTTGAAAGGCTGGGATTCTATACATTCTTATGGTACGGTAGGTACTATGCTTTGCAGAATGAATTCCAAGACGGGAAAGACATATTTTCAGATAGTCAAGTCGGATGGACTTCTGAAAGAAATATACATCAAATCAAAATTTAATTGGTCTTCAGGCTGGACAAATGCATTTGGATTTGGGACGACATCTGGAGTATTTTTATTTATCTATAAACGTGATACAGGCCGGTGCGAGATACTTTTGGCATCAGTCTGCAGAATATTGAGAAAACGTAAAGCCGTAGATAAAAAACGAGGGCCTATTCAGGAAATTGATGAAAATGGTGTGAAAATAAAAGTGATTGAGTCAGGACGGGCGGATAATACTGCTATTGTTAGGGTGGAATGATTTTTTTGCCAAATCGTTGAATTGCTAAATCGCTGAATTGCTGAATTGCAAAACCGCTGATTTTTTGAAACGCTGAGTCATAGATATGTGGAGCAGAATATTCGGGCTTACCAATCTTTGCAAGCTTGGGAATCCCTTTGTGCACGATGGCTGAGATTCCCAAGCCTCCCGATAGTTATCGGGAAGGATTGGTAAGCTCTTTTTTTATATGTAGTTACTCGGAAGTTTGAGTTGTATCTGTCTAAAAATGAGTTAGGTAAATCATTATATAAAAACATTTTATGGAGGTATATACACCGTTTATACATGCATAATGAATTGAATATCAATAATGTATTTAATGCGAAACTTCAGTTACTTTATTTAAAGTTACACTCAAATTTATAGGTGTTAATTTTAGTGTGTAAACCATATTGCACTTTTTATATTTTTTTCGAATTTCCCAGATGTTTCAAATAGAACAAGAAGAAATCAAACATCTAGGAAGCCTAGCCAAGGCAGATCTTGTGGGGGACTGAACGATCATCGAAGATATGACTGAACGATCATCGAAGATGTAGCAGCGATAGCTGCTAAGTGAAGGAACGCGTAAGCGGTGGGCGGATTAAGAGCTATGCATGTTTGCCTGCCCGCCGCTTACGCGTTCCCTCCTTTGTCGACTATTGTCGCCACTCTGCGAGACCAGTCGTTCCCCTAGAATTTCCTGCCTGCCGGCAGGCAGGTTGGTTTCGTTTTTTTTCAATAGGACTGAATGATCTTTTATGCAATAAAAGTGATAATGAAGTTATCAAATGAAGGAACACGTTAGTGGTGGGCGGAGGAAAATCCCGCTGATAAGCGAATAATAAATTGAAATTCAAACCATGAAAATTAAATATAAAAAGAATTAATCGACCCAAACCCTTATTTGATGTAAGTTAAATTGCATATTTAGTGCAATATGGTTCACACACTTATATCTTACATCAAACTCACATTGTTATTTTACTTTGTAGCTTCATCCTCGAAACCTTTTCATTGAAAAAATAAATATTGCCAATGATATCCTCCTTATCTGATAAACTCAATTTCAAATGTGGGTTAGACATGAAGAACCGATTCATGTTGGCTCCTATGACAAACCAACAAAGCCACGAAGATGGGACATTATCGGATGACGAATTTCATTGGCTGGTGATGAGAGCTAAAGGTCAATTTGGATTGGTCATGACGTGTGCCTCGCATGTTCAAGAGATAGGAAAAGGATTTCCTGGGCAATTGGGTATTTTTTCTGATGATCATATTCCTGGGCATGAACGATTGGCTCGAAAGATAAAACAAGAAGGAAGTTTGGCAGTGATTCAATTGCATCATGCAGGAATGCGGTCACCGAAAGGGGTAATTGGTCAAGCCCCTGTTTGTCCATCAGAGATTGAGAAATATGGATGTAGAGCACTTTCTTTAGATGAGGTTTATCAACTTAGAGATGATTTTATTTCAGCTGCAATCCGTGCTCAAGTATGTGGTTACGATGGGGTAGAGGTTCACGGAGCACATGGATATATTTTGACACAATTTTTAAGTGCACAAATTAATATGCGTGAAGATGAATATGGTGGAAGTCTTGTAAATCGTTCAAGATTACTTTTTGAAATTGTGGAAGGTATTAGGAGATCATGTGGAGATGATTTTCTCTTGGGAGTGAGATTGTCGCCAGAACGATTCGGGATGAAATTGGCGGAAGTCAAAACTGTCACTCAAAGACTGATAGGTGAAGGGAATGTAGATTTTTTGGATATCTCATTGTGGGATTGTTTTAAATTTCCCGAAGAAGAAGAATTTAAGGAGAAGTCATTATTAAACCATTTCACAGATATGGATTTCAAAGGTGTCCTTCTTACTGTAGCAGGTAAAATCAGAAATGGCAGTGATGCGAAAGAAATCTTAAATGAAGGTGTTGATTTTGTTACCATTGGTAGATCTGGTATTTTACATCATGATTTTCCTGCGAAAGTGATTGGGAATCCTGAATTCAAATCTATTGAAACTCCAGTTTCTCCTGCTTACTTGACACAAGAAGGGTTAAGTGATGCATTCGTCGAATATATGAAGAGGTGGCCAGATTTTGTCGAGGAGAATTAGTAGTGTGTGTCACAAATTGCACTTTCTCAATAAAATAAGCTCCTTGTCATCTTGAGCCCCTAAAAGCGCAATGCTGCTTTAAAATTAAATTAATGACAAGTGGGTTTTACTTTGATAATTTGGATATTTCAATGAAAAAAATCTATTTATTCCAGACTGGTATTAGAATTAATAAAATTGCCTGTAAGGTAATTACATTACAGCTTGGGATTTTATCCCAAGCAAAAGGCCTAGAATTGGAAGTAGTCTGTAGGACTACCATAAAACTTTTCGATTAGAGCTAGATCACCATTATAAAATATATAGTTGACTTACAGCCAACTGATTGGATTAATCTTCTAGCTAGGGGAGAAATACCCCTAGCTAAGATATAATAGCCCGATAAGCTATTTTTTGTATTTGATAATCAACTGATTATGAACTTGTCATAGATAGCTCAGGATGACAAAGTTCCACTGCGCTCAGGTTGACAATGTTAAAAACTATACAAACAATTATGATTTACTTTTTGTGCAATTTGTGATACACACGAAATAGTAGTTTCAATCATTAATTCGAAAACAGTGTGTATTTTGTTTAAATCTAAATGAAAACCACGACAAATATTTATTGGAAATCAAAATAAATCTTTCAGTGTAATGTTTTGATTTACTATGTCAGAGTGTATATTCTCTTTAACACCAAAAGTCGTTATTGCAGTTAAGTGGACTACTTTTGAAGAAGGGATTTGGGATCTTAATACCTCAATCTTATTTTGTAGTTGAGCTTGATATGACTTGGAGATAATGAATTCTGTATTATAAAATTTTGCCTCGCAAATATGAATTACTTCGTCATTTCTATCAATGATTAAGTCTATTTGTGTACCTGTATTTTTACCTTTCGTTGATTGGTATAATGAATACTGGGTAGTTGTTATTCCACTTATGCCTAATGCCCTTTTAATTTCATCAATATGATTATGACATAAGTTTTCGAATGCGAATCCTAGCCATGATTTGTAAGATTGTGATTTGCTTACTGCTTGCCAGTTGGCTACTTTACTATGTCTTTTATATTTTAAATAAAAAATTGAGAATTCATCTACAAGTCTTATTAGAGCTTCTTTTTTCTTTTTTTTATAAGGATGGCTTTGCTTTAAAAATCCTGATACCACAAGATCATTGATCATTCTGGTTAGTGAGCCCCCTGACGGTAATCCTGTGATTTCTATGAGTTCTGTATGGGTGATTCCTTTCCATTTTGAATAACATGCCTCAACTATTGCGATGTATTTTTCATAATTGCTAAATAAGGATTGATATAAATTGTCAAATTCGTTTCTCAGAATTGCATTCTTTTTGAAGAGCAATTCAGAGGTGATTTGAGGCACACTTTTACCCTTAGTTACCTGTTTCAAATAATAAGGGATTCCCCCGATTATCATGTATAATTGTGCCATTTGGTAGTAATCCAGTTTGATTCCTCTTGATTTCAAATATTTCTGCGATTCACTTAAGGTGAACGGCTGTAGTGCTATTTGTTTTGTCACTCGATTATGTAGACCGCCTTTATTGAGAATCACTTTCTGAATCATCCAACTTGCTGCCGAACCGCATGTAGCCAATACTATATTCTTTTTAGAAGCCCAGCTATTCCAGAAAAAACTTAATCCTTTCATAAATCCTGACCTAGCGGTGTCAAACCAAGGCAGTTCATCAATGAATATTACCTTCTTTTTCTTGGTTTTGGTCTTGTCAAGACTATAGATGAGCATCTCAAAAGCTTCTAACCATGAGGATGGTCTGGCTTGTTCCTGGTCGATATCTTTGAAGTGATATTTGAGTGCAAAAATGAAATTTCCCAGCTGTTCATCTAAGGTGGCATCCTGTATTCCTGTCAGCTCGAAGACTATCTCTTTTGCATAACATTGTCTTATGAGGTATGTTTTGCCTACTCTCCTTCTCCCTATTACTGTCACAAGTTCTGATTCAGATGAATGAAGTAAGGCTTTGAGTGTTTCTTGTTCTTCTGTACGACCGACCATATTGTTTTATATTTGGCTAAATCCTATGTAAATATACTACATTTAGCCAAATAAGAGATTCATATTTGGCTAAATAATGTTCATTTATAACGGATTTAGCCAAACTAATGTTTTATATTTGGCTAAAAGTATGTTCTGGAATGTACATTTAGCCAAATATAAAATAGATGTAAGTGGAATTGAATTTAATCTCTTAGGGTTTAATTCCCCGATGCTTGCATCTAAAAAGTAACTTCAACTGAAGCTTGTAAAGGTGTGATAGGGGTACATCTTAGATTGTTACATCTACTTTGTTGGTATTTTAGTTTGGGGTTAAAACTGAATAAAAAGAAGCATAGCCATGACTGGGTAGGTGGGCTGTGGGAGCGGCATTGCAGGGCTGCATTAGCCAGTCTTGATTTTTTTTGGTTCTGTTTTTTTATCAAGAAAAAAATAGAACGCCCAGCCGGCGAGGCGAAAATCTGATTGAAATAAAGATTATCAATTTAACAAAAAAGGGTCATTGTGAAATGTACCTTGTGATACCTCATATGCTTGCAGCGAGGTAGTCCATTTCTAATCACACCCCTTTATACATTCACCCTTCGTATTGATAGTAGTTTTTTTACCATTCAAGGCTACATTTGCATGTCCGTCTGGACTAAATATTGCATCTGAGTCATAAACCGCAGGTAAAATCTGATTTCCCTCACCATCAATGTATCCCCATTTATCTCCAACTTCAACAGAGGCATAACCTCCACTATATGAACGTACACTATCATATATCGGAGGTGTTACTTCTTCAAATGATTCATTATAAAAGCCAAATTTTTCACCTATTTTGTAGGTTCCATGAAGAATTTCCGATTGAAGGATCTCATGATATCGATCTTTTTTCAATTCTCCAATGTAATTATAAGTAGTAGGTACAATAGGGTTTCCGAACATATCTAGGATGAAATACTTAGATTCCTTTATTGCTATTATGCTATTTTTGTTTCTATTGAATTGAAAATATTCTGATGGAATTATTTCTTTTTCTAAAGAATCAATCATACCATATTTGCCTTCACTTTCGATAACCAATCTACCTTCAGTCCATTGGAATACATCATCATATTTTGCTTCAGAAATATAACCTGTTATGCAGTTATAAAACCCCTTTTTGTTGTGTTTTGAATATATAAGATATTGTGCTTTTGGGCCACGAGGAATTCGAAATTCACCTGGAGCATTTCCTAACGATCGTTTAATTTGAGTATCAGAAAGTAAGATGGAATCTGCATTTTTATACAATATTCGTTTGGTGTCACTGCTGCATTGAAGATATAGATCATCGAAATAAGTAGCGGGTGCTATATTCCTTATGTGATCATATTTAAGCGGTACTTTATGGTTTCCGTCAGTAGATACAAAACCCGATTTTGCATTTCTCTTGATGGTAAATATCCTATTGTATCCAGGAATACGATTAACCCTATCTCCTGATTTCAATTCATAGATTTCTTTGCCTTCATCATTGTACAACGATTTTTTATCTCCATCTCTAACAATTAAAAAATGCGGATCATACGAAAAACTAGCTTTGAAACACACGTTTCCTAAATTTTTAATTATTCCTTTTGTAACATGACATAAGAAAATTTCATCATTTTTTTTTGCCATAAAATGATCATCAGATATGACCATAACATGATCAAAAAGTACATCTTCTACATTTTGAAAATTGTTATCTACTAGGCTCCATTTATAATTTCTTCTTAATAGCCAACCAGTTCCATTTAAAAATTGAAATATACCTTCACATTTAGGCTCAAGTACAATATTTAAGTCATTGTCGATCACTCCATATAGTTCATCAAAACTTTGTACAATTATTCTATTGTCACTTTGGAAAGCAACTCGTCTATATTTCTTATTTAATAATGGTCTATTTTGTTCGTACTCCTTATAGTACCTTTTATCATGATTATTTCTTTTATAAAACTTGACTTTATAGTCAATTTTATATTGCTTGGGTATGGTAGAATTACCGAGATGTAAACCCATACCAGATGAAGAGCTCCATTTGCATATATAATCTTGAGCTAATAAGGCAGGTGAGTTGAATGAAATTATAATCAACCAAAGTAGAGCGAAATGTTTGAAATTGATTCTCATGAAATTATAAAATAGTCGATTTATTATAGCTGAATAGTTAGCTGAATTATTTCACGGTATTGACCAAAATCAATTTATTTCTAGATACCGCAAGACGTGATACATTAAGAATTTCAAACTCCTCTAAATCAATAATTTCTTTCCAATATTCATCTCTGGTCGGATGGATAGAATACATCTTGCTGCCTTCTCCCATTAATATAGTGCCGTCTGAGAGCAGTACAAAATCTTCACTATTGGGTCTTGTTTGGGAAATGATCGTTGCTTTTTGATCTTCAATGTTATAGGATTTTATATACCAAGAATCTTCTGTAACCTTATGAACAAATAACAAATCGCCATTCGAATTTTGCTGAAAACATCTTCCAATATCTTCTAGTATAATAGACACTAAACCAGTCTCTACATTCCCTATTGCAAATTTCATTGGGGTCGACACTAAGAATAAGGCAACTTCTTCTTCTGAAAGCCAGCAATGATAACCTACATTATCAACATCTTCAAAAATCCTTTTACCTGCATTTGAATGATCATTTGGATACAACCACAATGACTGAGTCGAACCATCTTTTTCAACTCTCACAGCACTAAAATATCCAGTCATTGCCCTAGGCGTTGGACTATATTCACTGATACTATCAGTCGCCGTAATCCTATAATATTCATCATTCAGTAAATCCAACTTCATGAAGTCTGTAAAATCTTTATCGTAGAAATTAGAAGTGATGTAAACTTCTCTCGGGCCTATGAAGTAGGGCTGATTATTATAGCCATCGGGATTGAATCCACTTAAATATACTGGGTTTTTAAGACTGATTCTCTCCCCATTATTGAGTAAGGTAAACATGTATAAGTCTGTCGAAGGCAATTGAGCCGAAAGCGTCCCAAAACAAAAAACAAAGAAAAACAAAATCTGAATCCTCATAGCTATGGTTTGTTTTTACGAACTCAAAATAGTTATTCTTACCATTAAGTTTCTTGTTCCTTTAAAAAAAATGAATGTGAATATTATAATTGGGCAAAATTAAGCAGTTGTTTACATCAAAAGCAAAATAAAAGCAAAATAAAGAGTGAACTAAATTAAAATAAGTATTGGCTGTAATGATAATAACTAAGTATTTTAGGAGGATTGGCATTTACAATTTTAGTCCTTTTTTGATGCAATTGCGTTAAAAACTCAAAAGTGTTTGAGCAAAATGAATAATATTTAATCAAGATAACTTTAGTAAATCACTAGATTAGTTAATGATTCAAATCATAATTGCGAGTTTTTTGAGTTTAGCAATTTCATCAAGCCACCTTACGCTAGCGCGTTCCTTTCTTTGAAAGCTATCTTGGCAGCCCACCGCTAAACGCGTTCCTTCACATATCAGCTATCGCTGCTACATCTTCGATGATCGTTCAGTCATATCTTCGATGATCAGTCAGTCCCATTAAGAAATTGTAACAGCCTTGATTTTGTTTGATTACTTTATTGTATCAAGACAATAAAGTAATGCCTGTCGTGGCGAACGACCACATAGTTTGAAAATCTTTACACTGAATTATATCCAACTTAACTAATTACAACTTCATTCCTTTGGAATAATTAATGTTCAATTTGTAATATTCACAAATTGAACTAACTATCTGATTCTGGCAAAAGACAAATGAATTTACGATCTATTGGGTCTAAATTTTCAATGAGAATATCAAAGAATGAATCACCTATAGCTAAATAATGAGGTAAAAAATTGTCATACCTTTCTTGTAAACCATTGCCAGGGAATAGCTTTTCTGTAAGTTTTTCTATTTTTTTGACATTTACTTCTTGTTGTGACTTTAAGCTTCTTTTAATCCTTGATTCCATGTGATCAATATTTTTCAATTGCTTTGTCATTTCTGCCAATACCGACTTAGAAAGAGAAGGGTCAACGGCAGCGCTTTTTTTAGCAATTTCATTAAACGCATCTTGGATCTTATTTTTTTGATCGTCTAATTTTATTTCTATCTCAGAAGTAGCATTGATGAATTGAAAAATCAACTTATCCTTGTCTTTAAATATATCGTCAACTGTAAATCCAAGTTTAGACATATTTTTCAAATCACCATTATTCAAGATCATAGCTGAATTTCTTCTGATCAATATCGGATAGAAAACATTAAAAGCTTCAAATTGTGATTTTCTTTCTAGCCAATATGCAATCTCACCACCTCCTCCAATGTAGACAAGATTTGGGAGGCAGTATTCTTGATAGAGTGGACGCATTACAACATTGGGACTGAATCTATCGGGATGATTTTCTAATTCTTTGAGCAATCCTTCTTGTGTGAATCGCAAATTGGTGTCTACAATTGCAAAACCTTCTCCATCTGGTTCTATTCTTTTACGACCATCTTGGCATAAATAGAATAGATTTATATCCCGAGGAAATGCTTGAGCTTTAAATTTGTGCTCTTCCAATCTATTTTGGGTTTCTATAATAAGTGGATTGCTAACTTGCTCTAATATTTCTCTCTTCATCAATGATGCAAATCTATTTTTAAGATTTACATTGTCCATATTGACAGCAATCAAGCCATACTTTCCAAATAATTGATTGACAAACTTAAAGACAAAATCACTATAAGTCTCACTGTCTTTCAAACTCTTTCGGAACGTATCCACTATAGCCACAGCAATCGGTTTGTCGCCTAAAATTTCCGAAACCGTATCAATAACTTCTTCCAGACCCTCAATAGATAATCTTCCTACAGCTCCTTTAGCTTCTCTTTCCCATTTAATAGTCTTTCCAAAAAGGTGCAAATGATCGACTTCCTCAAAATCATGATCTTCTCCGCCACTCACGAATGTAGGGACAAAAGTGTATTCAGGATATCTTTCTTTTAGTTGCAAACAAAGGTTGATAACAGAAGCTATTTTGAGTATATAATACAATGGACCACCAAACAGGCTAGGTTGGTGGGCTGTGATTATCGTAAAAGTATTATCTGACTTTAAAGCTTCAATATTTTGATTTTGAATATCAGAAGCTTTTATTTGGGAATAGTTTTCTTGAAGTACTTCGACCAAAAGAGCTCTATCTACAGGATATTTTTTCCTGTCTTCAATTGCTTTAGAAAATGAATCAAGATCTGGAGTGTAATTATAGAAGTCTTTCAAGAAAGGTTCTAATTCTATATAAGAAAGATCCTTAAATGAAATAGCAGATACTTTTGAGTATTCAATTTTTTCTATTTTCATATAGCTTCAATAATTAATTAAATTATTTTATAAAAACATTTTAAACATAAGAATCCATATTATGTTTTGGATATCTTTTATGTATGTATCAAATTGCTAAAATGTAATTTTCATAAAAAAAACATATATTCTTTATTCTACAATCAATACTTTTAATGCTAAGCTGCCTAAGTGTTGACCTTCATGCATCGAGGAAAATGTAACATACACATCATCTACGATCAAAAAGCGCACAAAAATATTTATTATATCTTCAATCCGAATTTATTACTAGATTTAATATTTAAATTGTCATAATCCATTCAGTTTTGAAGTCGATATTGTATACATTTTTTACATCTATTTTAGTGTTGATTTCAGCTGTGATCTTGATTAGTTCTATTATTTATTTGGCACCTGTAGACCCCGCTAGACTTACTTTTGGGCAGAGAACTGATAGTGCTGCTGTAGAAAGAAAACAAGCGGAATTGTTTCTAGATAAACCACTTCATATTCAAATGGCGTACTATCTCAATGATATTTCTCCTATTTCTTTTGGAGACGGAGCTAGGTATGCGAACAAAGATGTACCTTTTATTAAAATATCTGGAGGTGAAAAAGAGAAAGGACTATTATTTAAAATGCCTTATTTTCGAGAATCTTTTCAGTCTGGAAAAAGTGTTTCGGCATTGCTCAAAGACGCTATTCCCAAGACATTAATTCTTGCCATTGCCGCGATGGGAATTGCTATTCTGTTTGGGATCATTTTAGGAATTATAGCAGCTCTGGTCAAAGATACCTGGCTTGATCAGTTTATTATTGGTGTGTCCGTAATTGGGATCTCAGTTCCCAGTTATGTCAGTGCCATAGTATTAGCGCTGATCTTTGGTTTTCTCTTGAGGGATTACACGGGATTGAATATTCAAGGAAGCATTTTTGATATCAATGACATTGGTGATGAAGTTATCGTTTGGAAAAATCTCATTTTACCAGCCATTGCTTTGGGTGTAAGACCACTGGCTATAATTACACAATTGATGCGATCATCATTATTGGATGTGATGACCCAAGATTATATGCGTACGGCAAAAGCGAAAGGACTTGAATTCAAGAAGGTTATTTTGAATCATGGTGTGAAAAATTCTTTGAATCCAGTATTTACAGCTGTCACTGGTTGGTTCGCTTCCTTGTTGGCAGGAGCATTTTTTGTTGAGAATGTATTTAATTTCAAAGGGATTGGAGGATTGACAGTCAATGCTTTGATCAATTATGATATTCCTGTGCTATTGGGTTGTGTTATTTTTGTTTGTACCGTTTTTATTGGGATCAATATTTTAGTTGATTATGGATACCGGTTTTTTGATCCAAAGATGAAGGCGTGATTTTAAATTTACAATCATATACTACCAATTCCAAATAGAGTTTAATTATGATAGATAATGTAGTAAGTACTTTTGATGCAAATTTCAATCGATTGCAAAATTTAATATCGATGTATCATACCCTTGGTGGGGGTAATCCAGGTAGGTCTAATGCATCCCAATTAGAACTATTAAGAGCCACAGTAGTATTAACTCATTCAACATTAGAAGATTTTCTGCGAAGTATGGAAATTTGGAAAATTCCTTTAAGCGAATCCGAAATGCTAAAAGATATATGGTTAAAAGATAGTTATAGGCTAACTAAATTTAATTTTCAGGACTTGTATAAATTTAGAACTTTAAAAGTTGAAACATTGTTAGAAAATTCAATAATTCATACATTAAACCATAGAAGCTACAATCAGCCCGAAGATATAACGCGTGCAATTAAAAACTGTGGTTTAGTTGTAACAAATGATATTAAGAAACTTTTTCCTGAATTAAAGTTGTTAATGAATAGAAGACACCATATTGTTCATCAAGCAGATAAAAATCTAAAAACAGGATCAGGACATCATAAATATTTATCTTTAAATTTGAAGAAAGTTCAAATATGGATTGAAAGTACAGATTTATTAGCTACACAAATTATTAGTCAACCATGAGTAAAGTCGAAATATTCCAAGGAAAGGACGGATTCTATTTTAGAATAGTAGAAGAAAATGGTTCAGTTGTTCTTATAAGCGAAAGTTATACAACAAGGGCAAATGCTAAAAAAGGAGCTGAATCTGTATTAAGAAATGTTAATTCCTCTTCTGGGGTGGTACGAAAAATTGCAAAAAACGGCAAACACTTCTTTGTTGTCAGATCTAGTAAGAATGGTAAAATCCTAGGTAAGAGTTCACCATATTCGAGTCAAACTGGTAGAGAATGGGGGATTACCAAAGTCTCAAAAGCTAGAATATAACACAGCAATTCAACAAATCACTTGGCAGTTCATAAGATTGTAATAACTGAATAGCTTCTTTTTAAAGCTACTCTGCATGTTATTACCCGCAACAAGTACGTTTTAAAGATTAATTAAATCTAAAATCCGTACAGTTTAACCACCTTAATCTCATTCTTTTGCATCTAATTCTAAAAGATAAATACTAGAAAAATAATGTCAGTATAATCCTTATTTTTGATGCTTAATTGAATACCTAAACTTACACTATGAGAATTAGTTACCCTTACATCACAATCATTCTGAGCATATTTGTTTTTTCATGCTCTCCTAAAACTACTCCAGAACCCGTAGTAGAGGAAAAGGAAGAGGTGAAAGTCCCAACAAAACAGGAACCCCAAAACCCATGTACCACATTTGGAGACCTGCCAAGAGCTGAAAGAGATGAAATCGAGACGGCATATGTCTTGTATAAAGACTTGGTTAAAGAACAAAAATACAAAGAGGCATTCCCACTTTGGGAAAAGGCATATTATGGCGCTCCTGCTTCTAATGGACGAGTGAAATATCAATTTGATGACGGTGTGGCCATCTATACTGATATGCATAGAAATGAAAATGATGAAGCTAAGAAAGCTATTTATGTAGATAGTGTAATGTCTATTTTTGATAAGCGAATGGAGTGCTTTGGAGATGAAGCTTACATTCAAGGAAGAAAAGCATTTGACTATTATTACACCTTTCCAGGTACTGTGAGTGATGATGAAATCTATGATATGTTTAAAATGAACTTTGATGTCAATGGCAAAAAAGCTGATTATTTCGTAGTAAATCCTTTTACGAAGATCCTTTCAGATCGGATTATCGCAAAAGAAATAAGCAATGAAGAAGGGAGAAAGTATGCTAAATTGATCGGTAAATCAGTAGAATATGGATTGGCAAATTGCAAAGGTAAATTATGCGAATCATGGGCTATCATTAATGATTATGCTCCAGCTAGATTGGAATCATTGGAAGGAATAGATGGTTTTTATGATTGTGATTATTATGCTGATAAATACTATTCAAGATTTGAAAATGATCCTACTAATTGTGATATAATCAATCTAGTAGGTAGAAGACTAAAGAGAGGTGGATGCTTGGAGACAGATGCTCGATTGATAGCTGTAACAGATGCTTATAAAAAACATTGCTATGAAGCACCAGAACAGGGAGATGTAGGGAAAGGAAATGAAGCATATCGAAATGGTCAATACAAAGAAGCAATTGGACATTACAGTACTCATATTTCTAAAATCTCAGATGCAAACGATAAGGCAAAGTTTGAATATCGAATTTCTCAAATATATTATGGTGATTTAAGAGATTTTCCAAAAGCTAGAAAGCATGCTTTGAATGCAGCTTCCCATAGAGCCAATTGGGGTGATCCATTCTTGCTGATAGGTAAATTATATGCTTCTTCAGGACCACTATGTGGATCGGGTAGGGGATGGAATTCTCAAGTTGTGACTTGGGCAGCGATTGACAAGTTTCAACATGCGAAAAAAATAGATCCTTCTGTTGCAGCAGAAGCCAATAAGTGGATCAATCAATACAGTCAGTACATGCCTAAGAAAGAAGATATATTCCAAAGAAGAATCAAAGCTGGAGATACATTTAGAGTACCATGCTGGATTCAGGAAAACACAATAGTTAGGACAGCGAATTAATTATGGTTACAAGGATATTTTTTGAGATAATGAATAGTCTTGATTCTAGAAATGGATCCACAGCTACAAAGTATTCTATATGGTAGTTCTGCTATGTGTCACTTCCAAATAGTTTGTATTCTATTTATCCTTTGAAACTTTAATCGAATGAATTCCCCGAGGCTCTGCCTCGGGTGTTTGAAAACAATTAGGCAGCAAAGCCAAGGCAGATCTTGTGGGATGAGGGAGCAGCTATGCGTGCTGCATTTGAGCTGCCTAGAATTTCCTGCCTGCCGGCAGGC